>ERZ1026848.62-NODE-62-length-57475-cov-24.758359_pt1 | contig 57475 bp, 48 predicted proteins | sample MGYA00380154_ERZ1026848 | MGnify/ENA primary metagenome ERZ1026848 (study PRJEB33269, sample SAMEA4719790) | human gut metagenome | biome: human-associated habitat; feature: organic feature; material: feces | place: Cameroon | collected 2013-10 ...
GCGGGAGGCTTCGCTCTTTGGGTGCAAGCTCTCGCAAATGGCCCGATCCAGATCCCTAAGTGTCTGTTGAAGCGGCTGAGACATGGCCTGCTTGAGAAAATCAGTCTCTTGCTCTTTTTTTCCAGACAGTGAGCTCTCGGGTGAGCTCTGCGTAGCGCAAAGGGGCCAGACCTTTTTCCCGGCGCTTGTTCTGCAGCTCAAGCGCTTTGTTGAACACAAAACGACGGCAACCGGCGGTTCGGCTCAGTGCCGAACGCTGTTCGTCCGTCGTTAAGAGTTCGTACTTAAAGCCGCAGAGGAGTTTCATGGTCTGCCTATATTGCCTAAAATTTTGAATGACGGTGAGGTTCCGCCGTCATCTTATCGTGCGCTGCACGATGGCCTTATATCCCTCGACTGAAGGCGAGGGCTTTACGGCTTATTTCTGTAAAGCCTTCCCGCCCGATTGATGAAACCGGAGGGATTGTTCCTCCGCATTGAACCGACCGGTCGGATTTCGATTAAACTTCTCTCAATTCAAGACGGTGAGCCTATGATAAATGGGTTCGCGCTCCTTTCATTGCATCGCAAAGGGCGCGCAGTCGCTCACGGATGTTTCGGCCGACGGCCGGAACTCGGACGTTTTTCAGAGGAGATCTTTCATGCATTTTTCTCGCGCACTGATCGCCGGGCTCGTGTGCTCGGTGTTTGCCGCGGCCGCTTCGGCCGCTCCCACGACCGTTGAAGGCACCGGCGTGGGCAAGCACGGCGACGTGACCGTGGCCGTCACCTTCGACGGCGGCAAGATCAAGGACATCAAGATCGTCAAGCAGCAGGAAAATCCGGTGCTCGCGGCCAAGGTGTTCACCGACCTCAAGCAGCACGTGATCGCCACCAACTCGGTGGATCTGGACGCCGTTTCGGGCGCCACGTTCTCGTCCAAGGGACTGTTGGATGCCGTGGCCGATGCGGCCAAGAAGGCCGGCGTCAAGCTTGACAAGGCCGACAAGAAGGCCCTGAAGAAGGCCGTGATGGCTCTGCCCAAGGAATCGAACTACGACGTGGTCGTGATTGGTGCGGGCGGTGCGGGCTTCTCGGCCGCCATTGAGGCCAAGAACGCCGGCGCCAACGTGGTGCTTCTGGAAAAGATGCCCGCCGTGGGCGGCAACTCCCTGATTTCGGGCGCCGAAATGAACGCGGCTAAGAACTGGGTGCAGCCCAAGCTCGGCATCACGGACGACTCGCCCGAGCTGCACGCCAAGGACACGTACCTGGGCGGCGACAAGAAGGGCGACATGAAGGTCATCAACGTGATGACGCACAACGCCCTGGATGCGGCCAAGTGGTGCCGCGACTACATCGGCGTGCGCTTTGAGGACGACAACCTCTTTTTCTTCGGCGGGCACTCGCGCAAGCGCGCTCTGATTCCGGTCGGCCACACGGGCACGGAATTCATCACCAAGTTCCAGGCCAAGGCCGATGAACTGGGCATTCCGGTCATCACCAACATGAAGGCCGAAGAGCTCATCAAGGATAAGAGCGGCCGCGTAGTCGGCGTCAAGGCCAGCATGGACGGCAAGAACTACACCTTCAACGCCAAGGGCGGCGTGGTCCTGGCCTCGGGCGGGTTCGGCGCCAATGCCGCGATGGTCAAGAAGTACAACCCCAAGATCGACGAGCGCTTCAAGACCACGGACGCCCCGGGCACGACCGGTGAGGCCCTGTACATGGCCGAGCGCGCCGGTGCCGAGCTCGTCAACATGGGCTACATCCAGACCTACCCGATCTGCGACCCGATTTCGGGCGTGATCGAACTCATCGCCGACGCGCGCTTTGACGGCGCCGTCATGCTCAATCAGGAAGGCAAGCGCTTTGTCGAGGAACTCGGCCGCCGCGACGTGCTCTCCGAAGCCATTTTGAAGCAGACCGGCGGCTACTGCTGGGTGCTTTGGAACGACAAGATCGGCGCGATCTCCAACACGGTCAAGGAGCACCCGACCGAATACGAAGCCTTCACCAAGCAGGGCATCATGGCCACGTGCGATGACCTCAAGTGTGTGGCCGACTTCACGAAGATCCCGTTTAAGCGCCTGAAGTCGACCGTGGATCGCGTCAGCTCCATGACAGGCAAGGGCAACGACAAGGACTTCCATCACCGTGCGGGTCTGGTGGATCTGAGCCAGGGCAAGTACTACGTCATCAAGGCGGTGCCGAGCGTGCACCACACGATGGGCGGCGTGCGCATCAATGAAAAGGGCGCAGTGCTCACCAAGGATCTGAAGGTGATCCCGGGTCTTTGGGCCGCCGGTGAAGTCACCGGTGTGACGCACGGCACGAACCGCCTCGGCGGCAACGCCTATGCGGACATCATCGTGTTCGGTCGCATTGCCGGCAAGGCTGCGGCTCAGGCGGTCAAGTAACCCAAACGATTGAAGGGAAGCGCCGCGGGCGCTTTTCCGACCGCACAAAAAACCGCCTCGCCGGCTTGTGGCCGACGGGGCGTTTTTGTGGGCACAAAACTTATTTGATCTCGGGCAGACCCAGGCCGCGGCCGGCGGCCGTGCCAAGGATCGTGTCCATTATGTGGTCCTCTTCGTCACGCGTCAGGGCGTGATAGCCGAGCTTGCGCATGATGAACATATGATCGAACGTCATGAGCAGCATCAGCGTCGTCCAGCGGTCCTTTTCGGGGGCGGTTTGCATCGCACGCAGGTATAGGCTCTGGTACCACTCGCGGATCGGCGCCACAAACTCTTCCTTGTCCGAGCCGAGCGTCATGAACTGGTAGCCCAGGTTGCGCCAGGGCTCGTACTCGCCGCGCCGGAACTCCTCAAACCAATCGCGGTAGGCGCACAGCACGGGATTGGGCGCGCCCGAAGCCTCATAGGGCGTCAGGTGCTTTTTGAACTGCTCGTCGAGGTGCCGCACGTAGTCTTCGATGAGCAGGCGCCACAGATCGGCCTTGGTGGGAAAGTAGTGCAGGCAGGCGCCCTTGCTGATGCCGCTGACCTTGGCCAAGCGCTCGTGCGAGAGATTGCGGATGCCGTTTTCAACGATGAACGCTTTGGCCTTCGCCAGAAGTTTGTCGCGAACGGTCGCGCCGGCGGGCACGGAAAAGACGGAAGGCATATGACCTCGGCAGGAAAGCAAAACGAAGAGCCACGGGCTCGTACCGCAACTGTAATCGTTTTGAGCAACTGTAATCGTTTTGAACGCTGCCGTCGGCCGCGGGCGACAAAAACGCCCGCTCACAAGGGGCGGGCGCTTTGGGGACCGAGCCCGGACGGGCTCGGTCGGCCGAGGATACGTTCAATCAGGCGCCGTACTTTTCGCGGTAGGCGCGCACGGCGTCGCGGTACTGCGAGGCGGCCTTGGCCGCCGCGGAGTCGCCGTCCATGAAGTGCATCAGATCCTTGAGGTTGGCGATGCTCACCACGGGGATGCCGAAGGTCTTTTCCACATCCTGCGCGGCGGAGGTTTCCGTCATGTTGACGGCGTCACCGCCCTTTTCCATGCGGTCCAGGGCAATGAGCACGCCCGCGGGTTCGGCGCCGTTGGCCTTGATCAGGGCCACGGATTCGCGCACCGAGGTGCCCGCGCTGATCACGTCGTCGATGATGACCACGCGGCCCTTGAGGGGAGCGCCGATCACCGTGCCGCCTTCGCCGTGGTCTTTGGCTTCCTTGCGGTTGAAGGCGTAGGGCATGTCGCAGCCCATGCGGGCCAGGTTGATCGCCACGGTGCTCACGAGCGGAATGCCCTTGTAGGCCGGCCCGAAGAGCATGTCGAATTCGATGCGGCCCGCCTCATGGGCGGCGAGCAACGCCTGCGCGTAGAAGCGGCCCAGCGTATCGAGCATCTGACCGGTGGAAAACAGGCCCGCGTTGAAAAAGTACGGGCTCATGCGGCCGGCTTTGGTCTTGTAGCTGCCGAAGCGAAGAACGTCGGAAGCCAGAGCGAATTCAATGAACTGGGATTGGGTGCTGGACATGGTGAGCAAAACAAAATCGGGGAAATCGGAGTCGGGCGTGCGCCGCCCTCGTGCGGGCGCACGCGCAGGCTAGAATTTTAAATTATTTCGAATTTTTTGAATTTTCAGACACAAGGATATCCATCGCATGCTTCGCGTTGTGACTTTTAATGCCAACGGCATCCGTTCCGCAGCCACCAAAGGGTTTTGGCAGTGGTTTGAAAACTCGGACGCCCAGGTGCTCTGCGTGCAGGAACTCAAGGCGCAGGAAGCCGACATCGACAACGAGATCCGCCACCGCGCGGGCTTTAAGTCCTGGGTGCAGTGCGCGCAGAAAAAGGGCTACTCGGGTGTGGGTCTGTGGTCGCGGGTCGAACCCGACAACGTCGTGATCGGCTTTGACGGCGGCGAATTCGACGCCGAAGGCCGCTACGTGCAGGCCGACTTCAAGAACCTGTCGATCGTGTCCGTCTATTTCCCCTCGGGCAGCTCGGGGGACGATCGGCAGACGGCCAAATACCGCTTTCTCGACGCCTTTGAAAAGCACATGGCCAAACTGCAGGCGGGCGGCCGCGACGTTCTCATTTGCGGCGACGTCAACATCGCGCACAAGGAAATCGACCTGAAGAACTGGAAGGGCAACCTGCAAAATTCGGGCTTTCTGCCCGAAGAGCGCCAGTGGGTGACCGAGCGGCTGGAGCGCGACGGCTGGCACGACATCTTCCGCGAGCTCGATCCGCGCGCCGATCAGTACACCTGGTGGAGCCAGCGCGGGCAGGCCCGCGCCAAGAACGTCGGTTGGCGCATCGACTACATGTTCGGCACGCAGGGCATCGCCAAGGACTCCCGTTCGACCTTCATTTACAAGGACGAGAAGTTCTCCGACCACGCGCCGCTGGTGGTGGACTTCGAGCGGGAGCTCTGATGCGTCTCGAGCAGGTTCTTTTCTCGCAGGGTTTCGGCACGCGCCACGAGTGCCGCGGGCTCATCGCCACCGGGCAGGTCACCGTGCGCGGTGAGCGTCTCGACGATCCCGACGCGGACGTGGCGCTTGAGGCCCTCACTTTTGCCGTCAAGGGCAAGGAGTGGCCTTACCGGGAAAAGGCGCTTTTGATGATGAATAAGCCCGCCGGGTACGAGTGCTCGCAAAAGCCGATTCATCACCCGAGCGTCATGCAGCTACTCGAGCCCCCTCTGCGCCGGCGCGGCGTGCAGCCCGTGGGACGCTTGGATGCGGATACGACGGGACTGTTGATTTTCACGGACGACGGCGCCCTGCTGCACCGTCTGACGCACCCCAAGCGTCACGTGCCCAAGCGCTACCGCGTCACCTGCAAGCACGCGCCTTCCGATCAAATGCTCGCGGACCTGCAAAAGGGCGTGCTGCTCAAGGACGAAAAGGAAACGTTCTGCGCCACGGACGTGGTGCGCGTCAATGAAATCACGATCGACATGACGATCACGAGCGGCAAATACCACCAGGTCAAGCGCATGGTGGCGGCCGCGGGCAACCGCGTCGAAGCGCTCGAGCGCATCGCCTTTGGGGCGCTGACGCTGCCCGCCGACCTCGCCCCGGGGCAGTGGGTATGGCTGCCCGGCCCCGAGGTCTTTTACGAGAAGGCCTGAGCCGATGACGCAGCGCGGGAAGGCGACGGGTCGATGGGCGTGGCTGGCGGTTTACCGCGAGCCCGCCGCCCTGCGTCTTTTTTTCCTGGGCTTTAGCTCGGGACTGCCGCTGCTGCTTGTGTTCGGCACGCTCTCCTTTTGGATGCGCGAGGTTGGGGTCGACCTCAAAAGCATCGGCTTTATGAGCTGGGTGGGGCTGTGCTGGGGCATGAAGTGGGTGTGGTCGCCCCTGGTGGACAAACTGCGCCTGCCCGTGCTCTCCGGCCGTCTCGGGCAGCGGCGCGCCTGGTTGCTGACCGCCCAGATCGGGCTGATGGCCTCTTTGACCGGCCTGGCCTTTGCCGACCCGGCGCAGCACCTGACGGCCACGGCCGCCTTGGCGCTGGCCACGGCCTTTTGCGGGGCCACGCAGGACATTGCCCTGGATGCCTTCCGTATCGAAAGCGGCACGGAGGACGAGCAGGCCGCCTTTGCCGCCACCTACCAGACCGGCTATCGCCTGGCGATGATTTGGGCGGGCGCTGGGGCTCTGGCTCTGGCGGCCGCCTTTGAGTCGGGCACGGGGGCGGCCGACGGCTGGCGGGGCGCCTACCTTGTGATGGCCGCGAGCATGCTTGTGGGCGTCGTCACGGTGCTTTTAAGCCCGGAGCCGGCCCGACGCAATCGGGAGGCGGCGCCTGTCGTCGACAAAAAGCGCTGGCTTGTGGAGGCCTTCTGCAACCCCTTCATCGACTTTTTCAAGCGCTTTGGCTGGGGCGCGGCCGTGGTGCTCGCGCTCATCGCCACCTATCGCATCAGCGACGTCGTCATGGGCGTCATGGCCAATCCCTTCTACGCGGATCTGGGCTTTAGCAAGGAAGAGGTGGCGGCCGTGAGCAAAGTCTTCGGCCTTTTGATGACCCTGGCGGGCGCCTTTGCGGGCGGGGCGGTGGCCGCCCGCATCGGCGTGATGAAGACGCTCTTTTTGGGCGGGCTTTTGTCGGCCGCGACCAACCTGCTTTTTTCCGTGCTGGCCGCCCGAGGCCACGACACCGCCTTTCTCGTCTTGACGGTGAGCGCCGACAACTTTGCGGGCGGTCTGGCCTCGGCCGCGTTTGTGGCGTACCTGTCGGGCCTCACCAACGTCGCGTACAGCGCCACGCAGTACGCGCTCTTTTCCTCGGTGATGCTGATCCTACCCAAGTTCCTCGCGGGCTTTTCCGGGATGGCGGTCGAAAGTGTGGGTTACGGCGCCTTCTTTACGGGAACGGCCGCCGTCGGGGTGCCCGTGCTGCTGCTCGTAGTCGCGGCCGCACGGCTGCGCGATCGGGCCGCCAAACACAACGACAAACCAAACGACAAACAAAACGCCGCACAAGGCGGCGTTTCGACGCAGGGCGAAGCTTAGCGACGGCGCTTTTTGGCAAGGCCGCTCTTTTTGGCCGGCGCCTTGCGGATGTCGTCCTTGCGGGTGACTTCCGCGATTTCCTGCACGCAGGCTTCCACGTCCTCGAGCGCTTCGTCAAGGTTGGCAAAGCGGATTTCCTCGGAGGCGTTTTCCTCCTCGGTTTGCGGCGCATCTTCAGCCTCTTCGTCGGGCGACTCGTGGCGCAGAATGCCCACGAGGGCGGCTTGCACGGCCTTGTCCTGCGACTTCATCAGTTCGGGCCACAGGCTGCAGGTAAAGGCAAAACCGTCGGCAAAGGGCTCGAGCGCGGCCAGTTCCCCTTCGGGGTCGTTTTCGTCGACGTCCTCATCGAAAATGATGGGGTCGACGGGCTTTTCCGACAAAATGCGCGCTTCGATTTCCGCGCCGCGCGCCAGCACGAGGCGGCGCAGTTCGGCCTGCTCCTGCGGGTCGGCGAGTTTGGCGCGCCCATTGGCCGAGGCGTCCATGACGTACACGAACCACTCGTCGATCGCGGGCGGGTTCTTCAACAGGCACAGCGCCGTCAGAAACCCGTCGAGCTGATCGGGTTCCATGGGCACAAAGGGTTCGGGAACGGCGGCCAGCAGTTCGCCCAGGCGTTCGATGTCCGAAAGGGTCAGCGGTTTCATAGCGTTGTCGTCCTTTGAAGAAGATTGGGCCAGGGCTCGATGCGCAGAATCTGGCTGGAGGCCAGGCCCGCGGCCAGTTCCTCGTGCTCGGCAAAGTATTCGTGAATGCGGCGGCGAATTGCCCCGATCTTATGGGTGCGCAGCACGCGGCGCGTCAGGGTGCTGGCTTGCTCGGCGCTGGCGGCGAGCATGAATTCCTTTAAGGGCAGAATGCGCGCGCTTTCCATGGAGAAGCGACGCATCCCCATGCCGAGCAGCAGGAAGGCAAAGACGGGGTCGGCCCCGGCTTCGCCGCACACGCTGATTTCCTTGCCGGCCTGACGGGCCGTTTTGATGCAGGCGTTGAGCGTCGCGAGCACGGCCGGATGCAGCGGGTCCGAGAGGTTGTTGACGTCCGGATTTTCGCGGTCGACGGCCAGCATGTACTGAATCAGGTCGTTCGTGCCGATGGAAACGAAGTCAAGGCGCTCCAAAAACGGCTTCAGGCACAGGGCCACCGAAGGCACTTCGACCATGCCGCCGATCTGAATGTTCTGCGCGTAGCGCTCGCCGCGCTCCTTGAGCTGCGCTTGGGCGCGGCGCACGTAGTCGCGCACGATGTCGACTTCGGAAATCCACGAGAGCATCGGAATGAGCAGACGCACGCGGCCCGAGGCGCCCGCGCGCAAAATGGCGCGCAGCTGCGTCAAAAAGAGGTCGGTGTGGCTCAGACTGAAGCGGATGGCGCGCCGGCCCAGGGCCGGATTGGACACGGGGCGATCCGGATCGATGCCGATCGACTCGAGTGCTTCGCCCGAGGGCATCTTGTCGCCGCCCAAGTCCATCGTGCGGAAGGTGACGGGCTTGCCGCGCATGGCCTTGACCACACGCGTGTAGGTTTCAAACTGCTCGTCTTCGCTCGGAAAGTTCGGGCGGTTCATGAAGAGGAACTCGGAGCGAAACAGTCCCACGCCGTCGGCGCCGTTGAGCATGGCGTCCTTGGCGTCTTCGGGCAGGGCCAGGTTGGCCAAGAGGGTAATTTCACAGCCGTCCGTGGTCACGCAGCGCGCCGCGCGCAGTTTGCGTTGCCGCAGACGCGTGGCGTTCATCCGGCGGATGCGCTCGGACATCTGCGGCATGCTGTCCTTGTCGGGATTGACGACCACGACGCCGCGGTCGGCGTCAAGCAGCAGCACGTCGTCGGTTTCGATTGTCTCGCTTGCGCCCGTGACGTTGACGAGGGCCGGAATTTCCAGCGAACGGGCCAAAATGGCCGCGTGCGAGGTGGCCGAGCCCTTTTCGATGATCAGGCCCGTGATCGAGATGTCCTGGCGGCGCTTGAGAATGAGGATGTCGGCCGGACTGAAGTCTTCGGCCACGAGAATGACCGAGCTTTCGCTCATCATGCGCGAGACGGTGTCGGCGGGGCGGCGGCGGCCGCTTAGAACGCGCTGCACGCGCTCGATCACCTGCGCGATGTCCTCGATGCGGTCGGCCAGGTACTCGTCGTCGATTTCCTCAAAGGAGCGGCGAATGTCCTCAAGGCGCAGGGACAGCGCCCATTCGGCGTTGATCAGGCGCTCGCGGATGATGTCCTGCGTGTCGGTGATGATCGACTCGTCGTTCAAAAGCTGACGGTGCAGCTCCAAAAACGCCTTGGCTTCGGCCGGGGTGTCCTCTTCGGCGCTGATTTCGTTCAAAAGCTCTTCGAGCTCCTTGTCGACCGTGTGCACGGCCGCGCGCAATCGCGTGAATTCCGAGCGCGTCTGCGTCTTTTCGATCGTAAAGTGCGGGATCTCGAGGTCGCCCTCGGATAACATCTGCGCGTGCCCGAAGGCCGCGCCCGGACACACGGCCGTGCCGGTAATCTCCAGGGGCTGCGCGGCCGCACGCGGCGCGTCCTGCCCGAGCTCGGGCGCTGCCGGCAGATCCTTTTTGTCGGCTTCACTCATCATTCGTCCTCGCCGAACTTGGACTGAAACAGGGCCGCCACGGCTTCAAGCGCTTCCTTTTCGTTGCGCCCGTTGGTCAGAATCGTGATCTCGTCGCCGCATTTGGCGGCCATGGTCATGACGGCCAGAATCGATTTGGCGTCCACGCGTCGTCCGCCCTTGTCGAGCAGCACGGAGCACTCGAAAAGCCCGGCGGTCTTGGTCAAAAGCCCGGCGGGTCTGGCGTGCACGCCGAGTTTGTTCGTGACGGTGATGGTTCGAGTTTGCATGGCCGTATCCGAAGTGCTGGAAAAAAAAGGGGACGGAGCCGCGCGCGGGCTCAGGACGCCCGAAGGGCGGGTTTGGCCGCCGAGGAAAGACCGGCTTCGCTGACGTGGCGCACCACTTCCGAGAGGGACTCGTCGCGGTGCACGAGTGAGGTGAGCACCATCGGCAGGTTCACGCCCGACAGCACGGCCGTGTTTTCGTGCGAGAGCAGTGACTCGGCGATGTTCGAGGGCGTGGCTCCCGTCAGATCCGTCAGCACCAGACAGCCGTCGGGAGCCTCGGGCAGCTGCGCGGCGATCTGGGCCTTTATGGCGTCGGCGTCAACGTCGGCCGGAATATCGAAGGCCTCGATGCGCTCGGCGATGCGCGAGTCGTGCGAGAAAACATGCTCGGCACACTGCTTGAGCGCTCCCGCCAACGGGGCGTGAGCGATAATGAACAGGGATGTGGTCACGGTAGAGGCTCGAAAGAGTCGGAAGAAACGACAGTCTAACCCAGGCCTGCGCCCGAGTCTGAGGCCGGGGTGATTCAAACTGTGTCGGACGGATCCCCCTCATTGTAAAACCCCGTGCCCATCCACGGTTTATCCACGGTTTTTTCTTGAAAAGGAATACACATGTCGGTGCTCGAATTCCGATCCCCCGCCAGCGGCGGATTTTTCATGATGTCCACCACCTTTGAGGGCATCTGCGAGGTGCTCGGACGCCCTTACGCCGAATCGGGCTGCTGGCTGCCCGAGGATCTGCCCGGCGTGATCGAAAAGATTGAGGAGGCCGTTGAGCGCGAAAAGCAAATGCTCGCCGAGGCCGAAAAGCGCCGCCGCGAGCACGACCTCAAGGGATACCCGGGACTGTTGGCCTGGCCCGACGAGGAAGAGGAGGAAAAGCGCAAGGAGAGTGAAAAGGTCACCTTCGCCATGCGCGCTTATCCGCTTCTGGAGATGCTGCGCGCGGCGCAGGCTAAAAAGAAAAAGGTGATGTGGGGCGTGCCCTAAGGAGCGGCACGTTCCCCGCAACGGGGCGCGGTCTTTTCGGCGTTTTAGGTGCGCCAGAACGAGCGCGTAAAGAGCACGAACACGGTCGCCAGTTCCAGACGGCCCGCGAGCATGCAGAAGATGCAGATCCACAGCTGCCCTTCGCTCAGGACGGCGAAGTTGGCGTAGGGGCCGACCACGCCCAGGCCTGGGCCGATGTTGCAGATGCAGCCCAGCACGGCGCCGAAGGCCGAGGTGGGATCGAGACCCGTGAGCATCAGCGCCAGAAACGCCAGCACGACCGTCAGCAGCCAAAAGAGCATGAAGGAGAAGGCCGACAGCACGGTGGCGTTGTCCACCACGGCGCCGTTGAGCACCAGGGGGCGCACCACGCGGGTCTGCGCCGTGGTCACAAGCTGCAGCGGGATGTACTTGACGAGCATCAGGGCGCGCAGCATCTTGAAGCCGCCGCCCGTGCTGCCGCCGCAGGTGGCAAAGCAGGCCAGGATGAACATAGGGATGTAGACGGCCGCCGGCCACAGGGCAAAGTCCTGATTGGCAAAGCCCGCGGTCGAGATGGTGCTCACGACGTTGAAGGCCGCATAGCGTAGCGTCTGCATCGGATCGAGCGAGTCGTCCAGGTGCAGCTGCATGGCGGTGGCGCCGAGCACAGCCGCCACGGCGATGCCGATCCAGGCCAGACACTCGGGGTTTTTGAAGTACAGCGCCGGCGAGCGCTTGCGCCAGGCCACGAAGTGCAGCGAAAAGCTCACGCCGCACACGAGCATGAAAAAGATCGCCACGGCCTCGATGTTGGGGTTGTTCCAGTGCCCGAAGCTTTCGTCGTAGGCGGCAAAGCCCCCCAGGCTCACCGTCGAGAACATGTGGATGATGCTGTCGAAGGTGCTCATGCCCGCCAGCTTGTAGCCGATGGCGCAGGCCACCGACAGGGCAAGGTAAATGCCCCAGAGCCCCTTGGCCGTATCGGCGATGCGAGGCGTCAGGTGCGATTCCTTCAGGGGCCCGGAAAACTCGGCCTTGAAGATCTGTGAGCCGCCCACGCCGAGCATCGGCAGGATGGCCACGGCCAGCACCAGAATCCCCATGCCGCCGATCCAGCTCATAAAGCAGCGCCAGAAATTAAGGGACTCGGGCAGCTGCTGCAGTCCCGACAGAACCGTCGCACAGGTTGTCGTGATGCCGCTCATCGACTCAAAGTAGGCGTGCGTAAAGGACAGATTCGGAATTTCGAGCATCAGCGGCACGGCCCCGAACAGGGGCGTGACCGTCCAGATGATGGTGGCCAGCAAAAAGCCGTCGCGCGGCAGCAGCTCGCGCCGATGCCGCTGCGTAAGGGTCCGCATCACCAGACCCGTCGTCACGCACAGCGCAAAGGCAACGGCAAAACCGCCGGCGGCGCCGTCTTCGTACAGCAAAGAGACGAACACGGGCACGAGCAGCAACAGGGCAAAGCACACGAGCATCGGGCCCGTGATGTTCAAAACGGGCAGCAGGAAGTAGCGCAGGTTGGCAAACACTTCCGATACCCCTTAGAAAAAGCCCACGTCGACGGCAAAGAGCTTTTCGACCTGCGCGATCATGCGCCGGCCCGGCACGAAGACGATGACGCGGTCTTCGGGCTCGACGACCACGTCCTTGGCGGCGATGATCACCTCGGGCTCTTCGATGTTGTCGGTGTCGCGCACCAGAGCGGCGATTTCCACGCCTTCCGGAAGGTCGATTTCGGCGATGCGCTTGCCCACGACCTTGGAACTTTTCTTGTTGCCGTGCGCCACGATTTCCAGGGCCTCGGCCACGCCGCGCCTCAGACTGTGCGCGGCCAGCACGTCGCCGCGGCGCACGTGGCGCAGCAGCTCGCCGATGGTGGCCTGCACGGACGAGACGGTGATGTCGATCTGCGTGCCCTGCATCAGGGCGCTGTAGGTGTCGCTGTCCGTCAGGGCAATGACGCGGCGCGCACCGAGCTTTTTGGCCAGCAGCGAGCCCATGATGTTGGCTTCGTCGTGCGGCGACAGGGCGATGAAAAGGTCGCATCGATCGATGCTCAGCTCCGTGAGCGCCTCCTCGTCGGTGAGGTCGGCCGTCACGAGTTCGGTGGCCGGCGGCAGCCCCGCGGCCTGGGCCGCACACACGTCCGCGTCCGCATCGACGACGGTAATCGTGTAGCCGCGCCGCCCGTCGGGGCCGTTCAAAAGCTTGGCCAGCTGCACGGCCAGACGGGCGTCGCCCGCAATCATGATGCGGCGGATGCGTTCTTCGTGGTGACGCAGTTCGCTGATGACGCGGCGCACGTCGCGGCCCGAGGAAAGGGCGATGACTTCGTCGCCGCTTTCGATGACGGTGTCGGCCGACAGAGCCAGGCGCCGGTTGCGGCGGAAAACCGAGACGATGCGCGCGGGCACCTTGGGCAGGTGCACGGCCAGATCGCCGATGGGGCGGCCCACCAGGGGACTGCCCGCCACGGCGCGCACGCAAAAGAGCACGGCCTTGCCTTCGGCAAAGTCGATGATCTGCAGCGCTTCGGGAAATTCGATCAGGTGCAGCAGGCTTTCGTTGAGGGCCTGCTCGGGCCAGATCGTGCTCGTGATCTGAAAGCCCTCTTCGGCCAACAGACGCGGGTATTGGCGCAGTTCCTGATTGCGCACGCGGGCGATGCGCACCGGGATGTTGAACAGCTGCGAGGCCAGCAGACACACGGCCATGTTGGTCTCGTCGTTGGCCGTAACGGCCAGAATCATGTCGGCGTCGTTGGCGCCCGCGCTCTCCAGGACCGAGGGCGACAGGGCGTTGCCGACCACGCCGCGCAGATCCAGGCGAGACTCGAGCTCGCCCACTTGCGTGGCGTTCTGGTCGACGACCGTGATGTCGTTGGCCTCGTTGACGAGGTCTTCGGCGACCGACTTACCGATGCGGCCCGCGCCGATGATGAGAATGTGCATAGGGATGCCAACAAGCCAAGCGGGCGGTCAAACCGCCCGCCGCGTCAATCAGAAGGGTTTTCCGTTGCCCGGAAACGGCGGCAACGGCGAGCCCGGCAAAGGAGCGGGCGACGGTTTGATCGGCTCGGCCGAGCGCGGAATTTCCAGTTGCAGCATCTTGAGCTTGCGGTACAGATGCGTGCGCTCGAGGCCGGCGCGGCGCGCCACCTTGGTCATCTGGCAGTTTTCATGCGACATCAGGCACGTCAGATAGGCCTTTTCGAAGTCTTCGCGCAGCTCCTTGAGAGGACGGTTGAAGTCCAGTGTGTATTCCGTGCCCGGGACCTGCAGCACCGGCAACTTTTCGACGCGCGGCAGCGTGCGGGTCGGTTTGGACGGAGGCGGCGGCGGAGGCGGCGGCACCTGATAGCGGGCCATGGCCTGGCGTCGTTCGCCGACCACGAGCGCGTGCTCGACGGTGGCGAGCAGCTTTTGCAGGGAAATCGGTTTTTCCAGGAACGTGAGAGCGCCCAGGTGAATGGCCTCGACGGCGTTTTCGATCGTGCCGTGACCGCTCATCATCACCACGGGACAGCGCAGCAGACGGCGGCTGATCAGCTCCTTGAGCAGCGTCAGCCCGTCCGTGTCGGGCATCCAGATGTCCAACAGGATCAGTTCGAATTCTTCCTGAAAAATGTAGGCGCGGGCGGCTTCGGCGCTGTCGGCCGTATAAACGGTGTGCCCCTCATCCTTGAGGATGTCCGCGAGCATTTCCCGGATACCAAGTTCGTCATCAACGATCAGAATCTTTGACATACTGCGAGCTTTTTTATTGACTTCCCAAAAAGCGAGCCTTATTCCAACGCTTTGGACGGCGACACCCCTATGTTACGCACGTTTTGCGATGAGTTCACGGTTGAAGTCCCCGCTCCTTCGTTTGAACTAGGGGTTGACGGGGTGCCTGGCGAGGCCTTGTCGTCCTCAATGGCGTGTTCGGCGAGCGGAAACACCAGCGTAATCTCGGCGCCGATCACCTCGCCGTCGATCTGCGTGCGGTTGCCCACCGAAATGCGGCCATGGTGCTCGTCGATGATCTTTTTGACCATCGGCAGGCCCAGGCCCGTGCCCGTAGGCTTGGTGGTGACGTAGGGCTCGAAGGCCTTGGCCAGCACCGAGGGCGTAAAGCCCGGGCCGTTGTCCGTGAGGGTGACGCGCACGCCCGAAATGTCCCCATCGTGCATCTGCACGGCGGCCGACAGGCCGATGAAGGGATCGGGTTGATTGGGTCCCATGGCTTCGACGGCGTTGCTGATGAGGTTGTGAAAGACCTGACGCAGCTGATTGGCGTCGCCCACAATCTCGGGCAGCGTCTCTTCGCAGTGCAGCTGCAGCATCGTGCCCGCACTGTGGTAGAAGTCGGCCAGATCCTTGAGGAACACGTTCAGATCCAGAGGCTGCAGGACGGCTTCGGGCAGGCGGGCGAAGTCTCGGAAGTCGTTGACCATCTGCTTCATGGCGTCGACCTGCGTGACGATCGTGCCCGTGATGCGGTGCAGCAGCGCCTCGTTTTTCTCGTCCAGCCGCCCCGTGAGCTTCATGTCCAGGCGTTCGGCCGCCAGACGAATCGGCGTGAGCGGGTTCTTGATTTCGTGCGCCAGGCGCCGCGCCACCTCGCCCCAGGCCACGGCGCGCTGGGCGGCCAGAATGCGGGTGATGTCGTCAAAGACGATCACAAAGCCCGGTTCGGCTTCCAGATGCAGATGCGAGGCGCGCACAAAGAGCGTCAGCTCGCCGTGCTCGGGCGAGCCCGACAGCGGCAGCTCAAAGGACACGGCCGCGTTGTCGTCCGTCAGAGCCATCTTCTGCAGCAGCGTGCGCGCCAGAGAAGGGGCCAGATCCTGCACCGCGGCACCCTCGTCGACGGCCTCGACGTGCAGGATGCGCGCGGCGGCCGCGTTGGCCATCACCACGTGCAGATTCTTGTCGGTGACGATTACGCCCGAGGAAAGGTTGGCCAAAATGAGTTCGAGTTGCGAGCGGGCCTGCTCGGCTTCGCGGCGTCGCCGATCGACGTTTTCACGCGCCTCGGCCACCTGCGCGATCATCGTGTTGAAGGATTTGGTCAGGGCGTTGATTTCGCTGTTGCCGGCAAATTCACGGATCGGACGCAGGTCGCCTTCGGCCACCTTTCGCGTGCCGCGCGCCAGCTGCAGCACCGGCGCGGTGGTGGCCGCGGCAAAGGCAAAGGCGACGGCCACGGCGCCCAGCACCGCCAGCAGCATGGTGAGTGTGAGCGTGATCGTGTAGATGTTGCGCAGCGCCGCGCGCGATAGAACCAGTTCCTGGTAGTTGCGGTAGCCCTCCAGAAGGTCGATCGTGTGGGCGGCCATTTCGCCGGGCACGATCTGCGTGAGCTGCAGATAGGTGGTCGGCTGCAGCGCCGCGTAGGCGTCCATGGGCACGATGCTACGGATGCGCAGCGACCCTTCGCTGTCGGGCTGATCGCCCTCCAAAAGGAAAATGCCGTATTCGGCGCGCGCCTTTTGCAGCTGCGACTCGGACGGCCTATCGACGATGGCCGGCACCGTCGGCGAGAAGGAACTCAGCAGAATTTCGCCCGTGGCCGAAAAGACGATGGCCGAGGCCGCATCCGACGTCTCGCGCATCCGGTCGAGCGTCAGGGCCCGCTCGCCGCGGGAGGTGGCGTTGAGAATGGAGGCGATGCGCCGCGCCGTCTGCAGCAGCTGGCGCTGCTCGCGGTTGAGCAGTTCGCTTGAAAGGGCCACGCCCGAATCGAGGGCCTGCTCGACGCGCACGTCAAACCACGAGTCGATCGAGCGGCCGATGAACTGGCTCGAGACAAAGTAGATGAGCAGACAGGGAATGACGGCCGCCAGTGAGAGCATGAGCGAGAGGTTGATCGTCATGCGCGCGCCGAAGACCTTGCTGCGGCGCTGTTTGACCAGGCGGTAGACCATGGCGCCCACGGCGGCCAGCAGGGCGATGGTCGCAAAGGCGTTGACGATCAGCAGGATCGGAAAGTAGCGCTCAAAGGCCGCGGAAGTGGCGCCGCCGCCCGCCAGAACCACCAGCAGGACGCCGGCCAGAACGATGGCCGTGAAAAACGGGATGCGAAGCCAGCGGGACATACCGGTCAGAAAAGCCGTGTCTTGAGCGCCCGATCGATGTCGACCGTTACCCAACCGCTGTCAAGAGCCCAGTCCGAGTTGCCGCCCACGACGACCTGCAGCGGCTTGGGCAGACGCGAGACGTCCAGACGCATGCGCACCTCCAGTTCGAGAGAGGATTCGTCCAGGATCGAGGAGTCTGCGATGCGCCAGCCGATCAGTTGCCGCGTAATGGGCAGGATCTGTTCGAGGGTGTCGTAGTTTTGCGAAAGGCCGCCGCGCGAGAAGCGGTACTGTCGGGTGAGGGGGCTGAAGCTGATGCGCTGCACGAGCTCAAGGTTGCCGAGGTCCTTGTCGGTCCAGTACCAGCGCTTGTTCTGTAGGCGCACTTCGCAGACGAAGTACAGCGCAATGCCGCGGCGCAGACTGTCGACGAGCGTCTCGGGCATGTCGTATTCCCAGCTCATCGAAAGGTACAGATCCTTGCCGCGCGGCTCGAGCATGGCCTGCATGAGCTGCATCTGCCCCTCGGCGGCAAGGGCCGCACGGGGCAGAGCCGCCGCAAAGCAGGCGGCGACGGCGGCGGCGCAGAGAGTGCGGCGGGACAAGGACATAACCGGAAATTAGAGCTTGAGCAAAAGGGAATAGAAAAAGCCGTCGTGCGGTCCGTCGATCAGACCGGGCACATCGGGATTGTCGCACGGCATCAGGCGCAGCTGGGAGCTCGGGCAGCCCTCGAGCGTGAGCGCCTTGGCGTCCGGATGCGCCTTCAAAAAGGCGTCGATCTGCTGCGGCCCCTCTTGGGCAAAGACCGAGCAGACGGCGTAAAGGAGTCGACCGCCCGGTTTGACAACCGGCCAGAGCGCCTCCAAAAGCCGCTTTTGCTGTTGTGCCAGCGCAACAATGTCGGAGGGGCGACGGGCAAAGACGATTTCGGGGTGGCGCCGCACGATGCCGCTGGCGGTGCAGGGCGCATCCAGCAGCACCGCATCAAACGGCGTGCCGTCCCACCAGTGCGCCGTGTCGGCCGCGTCGCACACCGTCACCTGTGCCGTCAGGCCTAGGCGCGAAAGATTGTCGTTGATGCGCGGGGCGCGCTCCGGATCGCTTTCCAGAGCCGTCACCCGGCAGTCGGCCAGCTCGAGCATGTGCGCGGTTTTACCGCCCGGGGCCGCACAGGCGTCCAAAATACGCTCGCCGTCGCGAGGCGCCAGAAAGCGCCCGGCCAGCTGCGCGCCCGCGTCCTGCACGCTCACGAGGCCCTGGGCAAAGCCCGGGATCTCGTGCACGGGACGCGCTTTTTCGAGCAGTACGGCCTCGCCGCCCAAGGCGCGGGCCGGGCAGCCGGCCTGTCGGGCCATTTCCAGCCAGTCCTTGACGGCGATGCGCCGCACGTTCACGCGCAGCGTTAGCGGTGGCTTTTTGTGCAGCGTTTCAAAAAGAGAGTCGAGCGAGTCGCTCCCCACTTCCTTGGCCATCCGCTCGATCCACCAGTTCGGGGCGTTGTAGCGGGCCACGCGGTCGGAAAAAATCGAGGCCTCGAGCGCCTGCCGCTCGCGCTGATAGCGGCGCAGACAGGCGTTGATCAGGCCCGAGGCGCGGGCCGTGTCGGGATGCGCTTTAGCCGCTTCAATGGCTTCGTGCACGACGGCGTAGGGCTTGTCGGGCGTGTCGATCACAAGCGACAGGGACACGGCCAAAAGCGAAGCGACTTGCGGCGTGGGTTCGCGGCTGACCAACTTGCCCACAAGACGCTCGAGGAAAATGGCGCGGCGCAGGGCGCCGTACAAAACGGAGCGCACGGCGGCCTTTTCTTCGGGGTTGGCGTGCGCGCAGTGCGCTTCCAAGGCCCGGTCAAAGCCGGTTTGCTCGGAAATGTCGCGCCAGCAGGCGGCCGCCAGCGTCAGGACGTGTTTGATCGGGGCGCTCATTGCAGGATGTCTCCGACGGCCACATGGGTGCTTTGCACGAAGGCCTTGACCGGCATGGCAGGTTTGCCGGCGCGCTGCAGCTGAGTGCACTCCAGAGCGCCCGTGCCGCAGGCCACGACGAGCCGATCTCCCGCTTCGAGCACTTGGCCGGGGTTACCCTCGCCCGGCGCGACATGCGCCTCGCGCACCTTGATCGTTTCGCCCTTCAATTGGGCCGTGGCAAAGGGGAAGGGATTGAAGGCGCGGATGCGCCGGCAGATGGACTCAGCCGGCTCCTGCCAGTTGATCGGCGCCTCGGTCTTGAGGATCTTTTCGGCGTAGGTGACGCCCTCGGCGGGCTGCTCGACCCAGTCGAGCGTCTCGGGCGATTCCAGCGCCTTGACGACGAGCTCGGCGCCCATGGTCGTGAGCCGCTCAAAGAGCGTCTCCGAGGTGTCGGTTTCGGTGATGGCCGTGGCGGCCTTGACGATCATGGGGCCGGTGTCCAGGCCGGCTTCCATCTTCATGAGCGTGATGCCGGTTTCGGCGTCTCCGGCCTCAATGGCGCGCTGCACGGGCGCGGCCCCGCGCCAGCGCGGCAGCAGCGAGCCGTGAATGTTCATGCACTTGATGTCGCCTCGGCGACCGATGCCGCGGGCGGCATCAAGGGCCCGCTGCGGCAGGATCAGGCCGTAGGCGGCTACGATCAGCACGTCGGCCCTGGCGTTTTCCAGCGCCGTGAGCGCTTCTTCGGCCTCCTGCGGGGCGCGCTTAACGGAAAGCGAGACGGGCGTGAGCGTGGGAATGCCGTGCGCGAGCGCCACTTCCTTGACGGCGCTCGGCTTGAGTTTCATGCCGCGGCCGCTCGGGCGGTCGGGCTGAGTCAGAACAAGACAAACCTCGTGCCCGGCCTCAAGCAGGGCGGTCAGGGCCTGAGCGGCAAAAGGCGGGGTGCCGGCAAACGCAATACGCATAGGACGCAAAGGGAAAAAAGTCGACGAAACAGGGTGGATGCGCGATATTGTAGCGGTTGGCCCGCAACGGCTGAGTACAATCTCGGCAGACGCCCGCAAAGGCCTGCGGCGCCGCTCCCACTCGTTGGATGAACACACCATGCAAAAGATGCTTCTGACCCGCCGCGGTCGTTTCGGCTGCAATCTGTACGGCGACCCGTCAATGCCCCCGCTTGTGCTCGTGATGGGGCTGGGCATGAATTCGGCATCGTGGCCCGAGCCCTTTCTGACGCGCCTGGTGCGCAAGGGCCTTTACGTCATCGCCCTCGACAACCGCGACAGCGGCATGAGCATGCTCGGCACCGAGGCGGTGACCAAGACGCGCATGTTCGCAAGCATCGCCAAGTACATTGCGGGCGGCTCGGTACAGGCCGACTACCGGCTCGAGGACATGGCCGGGGACATCGAACTCATTTTGGACGAGCTCGGCGTGGAAAGAGCGCACATCGCGGGCATTTCCATGGGCGGGATGATCGCGCAGGTCTTTGCCTGCCGGGCGCCGCACCGTACCGTGAGTCTGACGAGCATTTCCTCGGCCACGGGCAACGTACTCACCGGTGTGGGCAACCCCGTGGCGATCCGCACGGCGCTGCAGCCCGCGCCCGAGAGTAAGGACCGCGTGCTCTGGCGCAAGTATTTGCGTAGCGTCATGTCGGCCATCGGCACCAAGGGCGAGGTCTACGACGACGCGGCCCTGGACAAAATCATCGACGTGGAGTTCGAGTATGAGGTGCCCGCGCAGGCCAAGATGCGACAGCTCATGGCGATTTTGGCCTCGGGCGATCGGCGCGCGCAGCTGCGGCAGCTGTCCGTGCCGACGCTGGTGATTCACGGCACGGCCGATCCGCTACTGCCCTTTAGGGCCGGCAAGGAAACGGCCGAGTGCATTGAGGGCGCCCGCTTTATGCCGATCGAAGGCATGGGGCATGATCTGGCGGCGGCGCATCAGCTCGAGATGGCCGACTCCATCGCCGCGCACTGCTACGGCACGACGGTGCGTTAAGGCTTAACGGCCTTCGCGCTTGGCCTTTTCTTCGCGGGCCTTTTCCTTGCGGCGCTTGGCAAGGCGGGTGGCCGCGCGCGTCTTTTTGAGCTGGCTCAGGTGGTCGATGAAGACGATCCCGTCGAGGTGGTCGAGCTCGTGCTGCACGCACACGCTCATGAGCTCGTCGCACTGCATTTCAAACCACTTGCCCTCAAGATCCTGCGCCTTGACGGTGACGAAGGCCGGGCGCTTGACCTTTTCATACAGGCCGGGCAGCGACAGGCAGCCTTCCTCGCATTCCTTGAGTTCGTCCGAGTGCGACGTGATCTCGGGATTGACGAGCACGTGCAGATCGTTCTTTTCGTCCGAGATGTCGATCACGACCATGCGGATCATGCGGCCGACCTGCGTGGCGGCCAGGCCCACGCCGGGCGCCTCGTACATGGTTTCGGCCATGTCGGCGGCAAGCTTTTTGAGTTTGTCGTCGAATTCGACAACGGGCTCGGCCTTGGCGGCAAGGCGAGGATCGGGATACTGAACGATGGGCAGCAGTGCCACAGTGAAGACCTCCGCAGGGATTCTCAAATACAGTGAGGCCGATAAAATCGGTCTGACGGGCGCTATTGTAGGCGAGACGGCCCCAAAGTCGCTGATTTTTTTTAAATTTCAGGAAAAACAAAGTGGCGGACATGAACGAAACGCCCCGGGACGAGGTGCTGTGGCTGCGCCTGATGATGCTCGCGGGCGAGATCGGGCCGGCGCGGCTGCGCGCGCTGCTCGATAAATTCCCCGATCCCGAGGGGCTTTTTGCAGCCGGGCGCCGCGCCTGCGCCTATCTGATCGGCGAGGAAGTTTCCCGGCGCCTTTTTTCCGATCAAAACGAAGAGGACGCCCGCGCGACTCTGGTCTGGCGCGACCGCACGGACAAGGCCTCGCTCGTTACCTGGACGGACGCGGCCTTTCCCAGGCGGCTGATGGCCTTTGCCGGGGCGCCGTCCTTGTTTTTGCTGCGCGGCCGCCGCGAGCTGCTCGCGGGGGAATGTGTGGCCCTGGCCGGCTCGGATCGGCCCGACGCCGAGGGGCGGGAAAACGCCGCCGCCTTTGCCGCCTCGCTGGTGCGGCGGGGCATTTCGCCGGTGACGCTTTTGGAAAACGAAACCGATGCGGCCGCCGCCCGTGCGGCGCTCGAGCAAAAACGGCCGGACGCGGGCCTGATTGTTCTGAGCGCCACCGGCCCGGATCGCCTCTATCCGTCGGGCATGCGCGATCTCTTTTACCGTGCGGCCGAGGAGGGGCTGATCCTCACGCCCTTTGTGCCCGGCACGGGTGTTTGCGAGGAAACGCTCGAGAAGCGGCGCGTGACGCTTTGCTGGCTGTGCGCCAAGCTTTTGGTCGTGCAGGCCGAGCTGCCGAGCCGCGCCCATTGCCTGGCCCGGCTTTTTGCCGAAAACAACCGGGACGTGTTCGCAGTCCCGGGCAGCATTCACAACGCTCTTTATAAGGGCAATCACAAACTCATCCGTGAAGGGGCCCGTTTGACGGAAACCGTCGACGACGTCATCGGTTTCTGAGGCTCGGTTTGTGATCCCCGGTTTGCATTCAAACGGAATTTGAGGCTATTCTGAAAAAAGGAGCGCGTGCCGGAAGCGAGAAACGCTGCACGCGCTCGTCGTATTTGTCCAGGACATCATGAAGACTCTCATCATTGCGGAAAAGCCGTCTGTTGCCGTCGATATCGCGAAAGTTATCGGCAATTTGAAGAAGAACGGCGATTATTACGAAGGCGACGACTACATCGTCGGCAATGCGCTCGGCCACCTGCTCGAGCTCGCGTGCCCCGATCAGTACGAAGTCAAGCGTGGCAAGTGGACCTTTGCCCATCTGCCCGTGATTCCGCCCTACTTTGATCTCAAGCCGATCACGCGCACCGGCGACAAGCTCAAGAATCTCAACAAGCTCATTCACCGCGCCGACGTCAGCTGCGTCGTCAACGCATGCGACGCGGGACGCGAAGGTGAGCTGATTTTCCGCTACATCATGCAGGCCACGAAGAACACCAAGCCGATCAAGCGCTTGTGGCTGCAGTCCATGACGCAGGCGGCCATTCGTGAAGCCCTGGCGCATCTGCGCACCGACGAGGAAATGCAGACGCTGGCCGATGCCGCCCGCAGCCGCTCGGAAGCCGACTGGCTGGTGGGCATCAACGGCACGCGTGCGATGACGGCCTTCAACAGCTCCGACGGCGGCTTTTTCCTGACGACCGTCGGCCGCGTGCAGACGCCGACGCTGGCGATCGTCGTGCGCCGCGAAAACGAAATCCGTGCCTTCCGTCCCCGCGACTACTGGGAAGTCAAGGCGCAGTTCGGCGTGAGTGCGGGTGAGTACGAAGGCCGCTGGTTCGATCCCAAGTTCAAAAAGAGCGCCGACAACACGCTGCGCGCCGAGCGCATTTTTGACGAAGCCCAAGCCAAGGCCATCGCCGATCGCGTGCGCGGCAAGAAGGCCGAGGTGCAGGAAACGGCCAAGCGCACGACGCAGCTCTCGCCCCAGCTCTTTGACCTGACGAGCCTGCAGCGCGAAGCCAACAACAAGTTCGGTTTCTCGGCCAAGACGACGCTTGCGCTGGCGCAGAGCCTGTATGAAAAGCACAAGGTGCTCACCTATCCGCGTACCGACTCGCGTGCGCTGCCCGAGGACTACATCGGCACGGTCAACGAAACGCTTAAGTTGCTCTCGGGTGTGGCGTCCTATCAGCCTTATGCCGGCACGGTTCTGAACAAGGGCTGGGTCAAGCCCACCCGCCGCATTTTCGACAACAGCAAGATCAGCGACCACTTCGCCATCATCCCGACGCTGCAGACGGTCAAAACGGAATTGTCCGAGGCCGAGCTCAAGATCTATGACATGGTGGTGCGCCGCTTCATCGCCGTGTTCTATCCGGCCGCGCAGTACGACGTGACCACGCGTATTTCCAAGGTCGGCGAGGATCACTTCAAGACCGAAGGTAAGGTGCTCGTCGAGCCGGGCTGGATGACCGTGTACGGTCGTGAGGCCACGCAGGATGCCGCGCTGGTGCCGATCAACGGCGAAAAGAGCGCCGACGTGCTCGAAGCCAAGACCGAAAAGCAGCAGACGCGTCCGCCCGTGCGCTACAACGAAGCCACCCTGTTGTCGGCCATGGAAGGCGCGGGCAAGCTCGTCGAAGACGGCGAGCTGCGCGAGGCGATGGCCGAAAAGGGCCTGGGTACGCCCGCCACGCGTGCGGCCATCATCGAAAACCTGATCGATCAGAAGTACATTCAGCGCGACGGACGCGAGCTGCGGGCCACGGCCAAGGCCCAGCAGCTGCTCTCGCTCATCGACGGGCTCAAGATCAACGCCCTGTCCGATCCGGCTCTGACGGGCGAGTGGGAATACAAGCTCGCGCAGATCGCCAAGGGCAACCTGCAGCGCGAAGCGTTCATGCACGAAATCCGCGATCTGACCAACGTCATCGTGGAAGCGGCCAAGAACTACGAGGGCACGACGGTGCCGCTCGAAAATCCGCTGCACTTTAAGACGCCCTGTCCCAAGTGCGGCGGCGAGGTGGTGGAAAACTACCGCCGCTACGCCTGCACCAATCCGGGGTGCGACTTCAGCATCACCAAGCACCCGGCGGGTCGCATGTTCGAGCCCGACGAGGTCGAAGAGTTGCTCGCTACGCGCCACGTCGGCCCCCTGACGGGCTTTATCAGCAAACTCGGTCGTCCCTTTGAGGCCGAACTCAAGCTCAACGACGAGTGCAAGCTTGAATTCGATTTCGGCGAAAAGGAGGGCGAGGCCGAGCAGCCCGTTGATGCCGCCTCGCTCGAGGCGATCGGCGTTTGTCCCAAGTGTGGCGGCCGCGTGCTGGCCGCACCGAACGCTTTTATCTGCGAGCACTCTCTCAACGGTAAGAAGTGCGACTTCCGCATCAACCGTACGATCCTGGAGCAGCCGATCGACGAGACGCAGGCCAAGCTCATCCTGACCGAAGGCAAGAGCGGTCTGATGACCGACTTCGTGTCGGCCCGTACGCACCGCAAGTTCAAGGCGTTCCTCGTGTGGAATCCCAAGGATAAGAAGATTGTCTTTGAGTTCCCGCCCCGCGAGGAAGGCGCCAAAGCGCCGACCCGCACACGCCGTAAAACGAGCAAGTAATCCGTTAGTCAGCTAACAAGTTTGGCCTCAGTCGAGACGCTCTTGACTGGGGCCAAATGCTGTCCGGATTTCGGCTCCGTCACCGTGCGTCGATCCGGCCTGACTGTGGAGATCCACTGGGAAACTTTCCCGCCAAAAAGAGCCTTGGAAGCCTCGGAGACGAATTTCAATTCGTTGATTTCAAAAGAAACATTTGAGGAGAAGAGCGAGAAGTGAGGCTGTTGGCAAATGGGTTGCTGTAGAGGATGCGATAATTTGTTCGGCATCGAACAAATTATGCTATACTGTTCGCCATCGAACGATTTGTGGAGAGCCTCCGATGGCTGAAGATCAACAGCAAACCCTTGTGCCGGTTCTGGCCGGACTGCTTCTGGCGGGAACCAATACCTTCCTGGTCGATGAACTGAAAAAGCGCGGCATTGACGACATCATTCCGGCGCACGGCAGTCTGCTCGTGCACCTGTTCGGCGGCAATGCGCTCACGCTCACGGAGCTGGCCGAACGGGCCCGCCGGACCAAGTCGACCGTCTCGGTGCTGGTGGGAAAGCTTGAAAAGGCCGGCTACCTGTACCGCAAGCCCGATCCTCGGGACGGCCGCGTGATTTTGCTGCAGCTCACGACCAAGGGTGAGGGGGTTCAGGAGGCTTTCCTGCAAATCACACAGGAAATGCACCGCCGCATCGTCGAAGAGCTCGGGCAGCGTGAGCTGGCCGTTCTGGAGGCGCTGCTGGCCAAGTGCGTGCAGGTTTTTGATCCTCAGCTCGAAGATGAGTTCTCCGGACCCATGGCCAACGCCTAATTCAAGTTTTTTGGGAGAAAAACAATGACTGAAAATTTCAAACTCGTGTCCGTTGGTGAGGCGCCCCACACCGAACTGCACGATTAGCTCGGTCTGACCGGCTGCGAAGTGTCGATCAACCGTCTGCCCGCGGGCGCCGCCGTTCCGTTTGTGCATAGCCACAAGCAAAACGAAGAGCTCTACGGCGTTCTCGAAGGCAGCGGCGAAATCTGGGTGGACGGCACCGTGTACCCGATCAAGGCGGGCGACTGGATTCGCGTGAGCCCGGCGGGCCGCCGCGCCATTCGTACGGCGCAAAAGGAAGGCGTCGCCTTTATCTGCGTGCAGACCAAGCAGGGCAGCCTTGAGGGCCACACCATGCAAGGCGGCGTGATGTGCGAGGACAAGGCTCCTTGGCACAAGTAACGGGGCCTGAAAAGCGCGTCTGAAAAAACGAACGGAACCGATCCGGCAAGGATGGTCCCGTTTGTTCTCGGAAGGGGGCTTAAGCGGCTCCCTTTTTGTTGATATCCGACAGACGGCTCACGAGCACCTGGTCGATCTTGTTGGCGTCCACGTCGATGACTTCAAAGCGGTAGCCGCTCCAGTCGAAGCGGTCGGTGCGCTTGGGAATCTTGCGCAGCATGTACATCATGAAACCGGCCACCGTCTCGTAGTTTTGCGAGTCGGGCAACTCATCGAGGTCGAGCGTGTACACGAGGTCCACCGTGGGCGTGGCCCCGTCCACGAGCCAGCTGTGATCGTCGCGCTCAATGATCTGGCTTTCCTCGGGCGTGAGCACGAGCTCGCCCATCACCGTGCTCATCACGTCCTTGAGCGTGACGATGCCCACCACCAAGGCGTATTCGTTGAGCACCACGGCAAAGTCGCCGCGCGAGCGCTGGAACATTTCGAGCAGCTCCGAGAGCGTGAGCGTGTCGGGGATGAACTGCACGGGCTGCACGAGCCCCTGCTCGGTGATCGAAATGGGTTTGCCCTCGAGCAGGCGCCGCAGCACGTCCTTGCTGTCGATAAAGCCGATGACGTGATCGATGTCGCCGTCGCAGACCAAAAAGTAGTTGTGCGGGTTCTGGCTGATTTGCTTGCGCACGTCCGCTTCGCTTTCATCGAGCGTGAAGTACACGATGGATTCGCGGGCGGTCATGGCGGTCGTGACCGGCCGGTTTTCCATGTTGAACACGTTTTCGATCACGGCTTGTTCGGTCGGGGCGATGATGCCCTGATCGCTCCCGGCGCTCACCGTAGCGAGAATGTCGTCGGACGTGAGCTTTTCCTTGGGCACGAGCGGCACGTTAAAGAGCTTCAACAGGGCGTTGGCCACGTTGTCGAACACCCAGACGAAGGGACTCAGGACCAGACCGATCACGTGCATGGGCACGGACACGAGAATGGCGTTGCGCTCGGGGTTGTTCATCGCCAGGCGCTTGGGCAGCAGATCCGAGAGTAGCACCACGGCGCAGGTGATGAGCAAAAAGGAGCACACGAAGCCGAGCTGCGCGGCGCTCTCGGGCGAGAGAAAATATTCGAAGGCGGTGGCAAAGTAGGGCGAAAAGGCCGATTCGCCAACGATACCGCCCATGATGGCGGCCATGTTGTTGCCGATCTGAATGACCGAGAAGTAGCGGCCGGGATTTTCCTTGGTCCGCAGGGTTCGGGAGGCGCCCCGTACGTGCTCTTCGGCCATGGCGCGCAGGCGCAGCTTGCGGGCCGCGGCCAGACTGATTTCGGCAAAGGAAAAGAACCCGCCGACGCACACGAGAAGCAAAAGGCAGAAAAGCTGAGCGCCCAACGACATAAAACCCCTAATAAATCAACAATCTTGGGCATTTTACCCGAGGCCATGCACGCGCGTTTGCTCAACCGCGGACAAACTCCGAGAACAAGGGTCCCTCGGGCAAAGTGCTCAGATGGGTTGACCTTGGCCAAAACAGGGAAAATCTGCACTCAAACCATTTGGAGAGCCCCTCGGGCCGCGGCTAAACTTCTCGAGCTCGGGCGCGGGGTCGGCCGCCCCGGTGGCAACGGTTTTTTCACACACAGGCGCACCTGATCCAAACACGAACGGGTGGCCGCACAGGGAGATAGTTATGTACGTAAAGACGTTGTGTGCCATGGGCGCCATGCTGGCCTTTTGCTCGGCCGCTTCCGCCGGCCCCGTTTTGGATGCGGTCAAGGCCCGCGGTCAGGTGATCTGCGGCGTGAACACGGCCGCCCCGGGTTTTGCCGCTGCCGACAGCAAGGGCAACTGGACGGGTCTGGACGTCGATACGTGCCGCGCCGTGGCCGCCGCCGTTCTCGGCGACGCCTCCAAGGTCAAGTTCGTGCCGCTTTCCTCGCCGCAGCGCTTCACGGCCCTGCAGTCGGGCGAAATCGACATTCTGTCGCGCAACACCACCTGGACGCTGACGCGTGACGCGAGCCAGGGCGCCGTCTTTGCCGCCATCAACTACTACGACGGCCAGGGCTTCATGGTTCCCAAGAAGCTCGGCGTCAAGAGCGCCACGCAGCTCAACGGCGCCACCGTGTGCCTGCAGTCGGGCACGAGCTCCGTGCAGGCCATGGCCGACTACTTTGCCGCGCACAACATGAAGTACAAGCCCGTGATGTTCGACACGACCGAAGCCACGCAGGGCGCCTTCATTTCCGGCCGCTGCCAGGTCTACACGACCGACATGAGCGATCTGGCCGGCGCCCGTACGCGCGCCCGCAATCCGCAGGACTTCGAAATCCTGCCCGAAACCATTTCCAAGGAACCGCTCGGCCCGTCCGTGCGCCGCGGTGACGACGAATGGTTCCAGATCGTGCGCTGGTCCTTCTACGCGATGGTCGAAGCCGAAGAAAACGGCATCACCAAGGCCAACGTCGATCAGATGCGCGCCACGAGCAAGGTGCCGCAGGTCAAGCGCCTCGTGGGCGCCGGCGACGATATGGGCAAACTGCTTGGCCTGGATAAGGACTGGAGCTACCGCATCATCAAGCAGGTGGGCAACTACGGCGAAAGCTGGACGGCCAACTTCGGTCCGGACACCAAGCTCAATCTACCCCGCGGCCTGAATAAGCTCTGGACCCAGGGCGGCGTGATGTACGTGCCCCCGATCCGCTAAGCGCGCCTGAAAACGCCATCGGCGGTGCGCGGGCCCTTGCGGGCCTTGCGCCGCCTACGAGCCGCGGCAGAAGTCTTTCGTCGAGACCTGCCGCGGCATTTCTATCTAAAATCCATGTTTTTAAACGTGGTTTGACCGCCCGAGCGACGGAAACAAGAAAGATGCAAAACGAAGCGCAGCGCGGAGATGCCGCCTACCGGCGACGCGAACAGACCAGACGCCGCCGACAGTGGGGAATTCAGGTGGTGGTGCTCGCCGCCCTGGTGGCCGTCGTGTGGCTGTTGGCGCACAATGTCTCGAGCAACCTGGCCGAGCGCAGCATCCGCAGCGGTTTTGAGTTTTTAAAGGGTGCCGCCAACTTTGAAATCGGCGAGGTGCTCATCCCCTTTGACTCGGGCAAGCCGGTCTGGCTCGCGTTTTTAAACGGCGTGCTCAACACGATTCGCGTGGCCGCGCTGGCCATCGTCACCTCCATGGTGCTCGGGGCGGTCGTGGGCATCATGCGCCTGTCGCACCACCCGATTCTGCGGCTTCTGGGCACGGCGCACGTCGAGGTCTACCGCAACATCCCGCTCATCATTCAGCTTTTTGCCGTCTACATGCTCATCACCGAGCTGTTGCCGGCAAGCACCGAGCCACTGCACGCGGGCTCGTGGGCGCTTCTTTCCAAGGCCGGCCTGCAGTTTGCCGTGCCGCAGCAAACGGGGCTGGCGGCCATGGCCGCCCTCATCGCAGGCGTTCTGACCGCGCTTTTGGTGCGTGAAAAGGAGCGGCGGCGACTCACGGATCTCGTCGCCGGCCTCATCGGGCTGGCGGCGGGCGTACTCGTCGCCCTGATCGTCTGGTTCGTCTTCGGCTTTTACGGCGGCTGGAGCAAGCCCGTGGTTTCGGGCTTCATGATCGAAGGCGGTACGGCCCTGTCGCCCGAATTTCTGGCGCTCTGGCTCGGGCTGACGTTCTTTACCTCGGCGGCCATCGCCGAGATCGTGAGAGCCGGCGTGCTGGCCGTGCGCCAGGGGCAGTGGAACGCGGGTCTGGCCCTGGGTCTGACGCGCACGCAGGTCATCAGCTACATCGTCTTTCCGCAGTCGATGCGCCTGGCCATTCCGCCGTTGACGAGCCAATTCATGAACCTGACGAAGAATTCGTCGCTGGCCGTCGTGATCGGCTACCCGGACATCGTGGCCATCGGCAACTCCTCGATCAACATCACCGGGCAGGCCCTGGAAGTGATCGTGATCATCATGGCCGTGTACCTGTTCTTGAACCTTGTCATCAGCCTGCTGATGAACGCCCTCAACACGCGCGTCATGCGCTCGCCCCGATAAGGAGACAAACATGCGTGAAACTCCGACGGGACTGAAGAAAACGGCGTTTGACGTCATTCGCGAACGCTTCTTTTACTCGAACCAGGCAACGGGCATCACGGTCGTGGCCTGCTTCGTGCTCGCACTCATTTTCTGGCGCCTCATCGACTGGGCGGTGATCGAAGCCGTCTTTCGCGCCGATCCCAACGCCTGCTATCGGGCCGGGGGCGCCTGCTGGGGCTTTGTGACCGAAAAGTGGCGTCTGATCATCTTCGGGCGCTTTCCCTACGACGAGCAGTGGCGCCCGGCCGTGGCCACCGCCGCCATCGTGCTCATGCTCGTGGCCTCGGCCTGCCCGCGCTTTTGGAACCGCAAAGGCTCCCGGTTGTTGGCCGCGGGTTGGACGGTGGCCTTCGCCGTCTTTTTCGGCCTGATGTACGGCGGCTTGGCCGGCTTGTCGGCCGTGCCCACCGACAGCTGGGGCGGTCTGCCTCTGACGGTGATCCTCACGCTGCTGGGCATCGGCATTTCCACGCCGATCGGCATCCTGCTCGCGCTCGGGCGGCGCAGCAATCTGAGCGTGCTGCGCGTGCTGTCCACGGGCTATATCGAGCTTGTGCGCGGCGTGCCGCTCATCACGGTGCTTTTTGTGGCCAGCTTCGTCTTTCCGCTGCTGCTGCCGAGCGGCGTGCGCATCGACCCGTTCTGGCGCGTGGCCGGCGGCATCATCCTCTTTCAGGCCGCCTACATGGCCGAGACGGTACGCGGCGGTCTGCAGACCGTGCCGGCCGGGCAGTTCCTGGCGGCCGATTCGCTGGGCCTGAGCGTGGCGCAGCGCTACATCTACGTTATTCTTCCGCAGGCGCTCGTGGCCGTGATTCCGGCCTTCGTCAACAATCTGCTCTCGATGTTCATGGACACGTCCCTAGTGACGGTCGTGTCGATGTTCGACCTCACGGGCAGCCTGCAGCTGGCCCTGGGCGACGCCAACTGGCGTGATTTCTTCCGCGAAGGCTACATCTTCGTGGCGGCCATCTACTTCGTGTGCTCGTTTGTGATGAGCCGCTACAGTCAGTGGCTGGAAACGCGGATCGGAGCGGGCGCCAAAACCCGATAAGGATAAAATGGCGGAAAACAGCAAACCCGGACGCCGTTCGGCGTCCATGAAAAAGCTCTACGAGCACACGCAGACGATCGACCGAAAGGCCGTGCCCGACATCACCGAAGAGGCGCTGTGGGCCGGTCTGATGCGCTTTGTGATGCACCCCGAGCAGTTCAACAAGCAAATCCGCGGCAGCGTCGTCAAGGCCGGGGCGGGCGATCGGCCCGACTGCGTCTACGAGCGCGTGATGGATTTCGGCGCGCATCACGTCAGCGACTGCGTGTATCTGAGCCGCGAGGCCAAGCGACTGGAGTTTCACGTGGCGGGCACCAAGGACTATTCCGACTCGCTGCTGTGCTTGCAGATTGCCGAGAACGAGCACGGAAACCTTTCGGTGACCTTTTCCTACTACGCCTCGAGCGAGCCCAAACTGCCCGCGCATATACGCCCCCTGCTGCATCAGGCCTGGGAGCAAAAGGACAAGGACATCCTCGAGCATCTGCTCCTGGAACCGGTGCCCTGACGGCTTACCCCACCTTTCATTGAACCGGCCGACGCGCAGGCCCAAGACGAGTCGGCGCGCTGGCGTTTTTGTTTTCTCACGGACACATGACCGAACTGACGATTGACGTGACCCGCGCCATTGAGGCGCGCATTGCCAAGGCCGTCGGCGCCCGCGCCGAACAGGTGCGCGCCGCCGTGGCGCTGCTCGATGAGGGCGCCACCGTGCCCTTCATCGCCCGCTACCGTAAGGAAGCCACGGGCGGTTTGGACGACACGCAGCTGCGCGACCTGCAGGAGCAACTCATCTACCAGCGCGAGCTCGAAGAGCGGCGCTCGGCCATCCTCGAAGCGCTCACGCAGTCGGGCAAGCTCACCGAGGAACTTGAGCGCGAACTGCGTCAGGCCGACACCAAGCAACGCCTCGAAGACCTGTATCTGCCCTATAAGCCCAAGCGCCGGACCCGCGCACAGATCGCCCGCGAGGCGGGCCTTGCGCCCCTGGCCGACAAGCTTCCGGCAGATCCGACGCTCGACCCGGAGACCGAGGCGGCCGCTTTCGTGAACGCCGACAAGGGCGTGGCCGACGCGCGTGCGGCCCTGGACGGGGCCCGCGACATTCTGGCCGAAGTCTTTTTCGAAGACGCCGACATGCTCGAAGAGCTGCGCGCCTTCCTCTGGAAGAAGGCCTACCTCGTGAGCAAGGTGGTGCCGGAAAAGGAAAACGATCCGGAAGCGGCCAAGTACCGCGACTACTTTGACCACGACGAACCGCTTGAAGACGTGCCCTCGCACCGCGCCCTGGCCGTGTTCCGCGGCCGTCAGGAAGGCATTCTCACCGTCAAGGTGCTGCTCACCGAAGAGGAGGAGGCCCTGCCCGTTCACCCCTGCCAGACGATCATCGCCCGCCGACATGGTCTGGAAAACCTCGGCCGCGCGGCCGACGCGTGGCTGGCGGGCGTCGTGCGCTGGTGCTGGCGCGTCAAGTGTCTGGCCTCGGTCGAGGGCGACCTTTTGAACCGCCTGCGCGAGCGGGCCGAAAACGAAGCCATCGGCGTGTTCGGCACCAACCTCAAGGATCTGTTGCTGGCCGCTCCGGCCGGGCACAAGGGGGTGATTGGTCTGGATCCGGGCATCCGAACGGGCGTGAAGGTGGCGGTGATTTCCGACACGGGCGCCGTGTTGGCCACCACCGTCATTTATCCGCACGAGCCGCGCCGCGACTGGGAAGGCTCGATCCGCACCCTGGCGGATCTGGCCCGCCGCTTTGGCTCCAAGCTCATTTCCATCGGCAACGGCACCGCCAGTCGCGAAACCGACAAGCTTGCGGCCGATCTGATCGAGCGGCATCCGGAGCTGGACCTCACCAAGGTCGTGGTGAGCGAAGCGGGTGCCTCGGTGTATTCGGCCTCGGCCTCGGCGGCCGCCGAACTGCCCGATTTGGACGTCAGCTACCGCGGCGCCGTCTCGATTGCGCGCCGTCTGCAGGATCCGCTGGCCGAACTCGTCAAGATCGACCCCAAGGCGATCGGCGTGGGTCAGTACCAGCACGACGTCAATCAGATCGAACTGGCGCGCAAGCTCGACGCGGTGGTCGAAGACTGCGTCAACGCCGTCGGCGTGGACGTGAACACGGCCTCGGCCGCGCTGCTCACGCGCGTGGCGGGCCTAACGTCCCTTCAGGCCAAGTCGATCGTGAGCTGGCGCGAGCAAAACGGCGCCTTTGCGGCGCGCCGCAAGCTCTTGGACGTGCCGCGCCTCGGGCCCAAGACCTTTGAGCAGGCCGCGGGCTTTTTGCGCATTCCGGGCGCGGACGATCCGCTCGACGCCTCGGGCGTGCACCCCGAAGCCTACCCGGTGGTGCAGCGCATCGTTGAAAAGACGGGCCTGAGCGTCAAGGAGCTCATCGGCAACCATGCCGTTTTAAGTCGCCTTAAGGCCGCCGACTACACCGACGAGCAGTTCGGTCTGCCCACCGTGACCGACATTCTCAAGGAACTCGAAAAGCCCGGGCGCGACCCGCGTCCCGAATTCAAAACCGCCAAGTTCCAGGAAGGCGTGCATGAAATCGCCGATCTGACCGTCGGCATGGTGCTCGAGGGCGTTGTCTCGAACGTGGCCGCCTTCGGCGCCTTTGTGGACATCGGCGTGCATCAGGACGGCCTCGTGCACGTCTCCGAACTCGCGGATCGCTTCGTGCGCGACCCGCGCGAAGTCGTCAAGGTCGGCGACATCGTCAAGGTGCGCGTCGTCGACGTGGATGCGGCCCGCCGGCGCATCGGCCTGTCGATGCGAAAGGGCGGCAAGAGCGATCGGCCGTCCGCGCCCAAGAGCGGCATGCCCGGCAAAAAGAGCGCACGCCCGTCGGCTCCCGCGGGCGGGGCCATGGCCGCGGCCTTTGCGGGCCTCAAACTCAACCGATAAGACTCGGGATTTCCGGCCGTTTGGAGGGGACGGTTTGCCGCACGGCGCCGTCCTCTTTGGGCGGGCGGCGGGCAGGCGTCGGCGATCTGGGATAAAGTACGCCTATCAGTGGTTTGTCTTAGGAGGAAACGTCCATGGATTCCAAACAGCTGCCGCCGGTTCTGGCGCACGTGACGGCTGCGGCCGATGCGCTTTCGGCCTGCCCCGTCGTCAAGGACGCGATCGCGGCGATTTTGCGTGACGAAAAGCTCACGCTCGCCGACCAGATCGGCATCACCGAGGTGGAGGCTCCGCCCTTTCACGAAGAGGTCCGCGCCAAGGAATTGGTGCGCCGCTTCGAAGCGCTCGGCCTGACGGGCGTTTTCATCGACCCCGAAGGCAATGTGATCGCACGCCGTGCCGGCACCGGCAACGGCCCCACGCTCGTGCTCGGCGCCCATCTTGATACGGTCTTTCCGGAGGGCACCGACGTGAAGGTGCGTGAGGAAAACGGCATTTACCACGCCCCGGGCATCAGCGACGACGCCCGCGGTCTGGCGGTGATTCTGCAGGTGCTGCGCACGCTGCAGGAACAGAAAATCGAAACGGTGGGCGACATCTGCTTCGTGTGCACCGTCGGCGAAGAGGGCAACGGCGATCTGCGCGGCTCCAAGTATCTGTTCCACAAGTCGGGCATGGCTATCGACGGCTTCATTTCCGTCGACGGCGTCGACCCGGGGCGCCTGCTGTGTGCCGCCACGGGCTCCAAGCGCTACCGCGTGCACTTTGACGGCCCGGGCGGCCACTCCTGGAAGAACTTCGGCAACGCCTCGGCCATTCACGCCATGGGCCGGGCCATCGCCAAGATCGCCGACGTGCGCCCCTGCGAAGATCCCCGCACGACCTTTACCTGCGGCACGATCGCCGGCGGCACGACCGTCAACTCGATTGCCGCGCACTGCGAGATGGAACTTGATATGCGCAGCGCCGGCGGCAAGGAGCTCGACGAAATCGAAGCGCAGATCCTGCCGCTGATCCGTCAGGCCTGCGATGAGGAAAACGCACGCTGGGGCGCGCAGGGCGAAGAGGCCGTCAAGCTCACGCTCGAGCCCATCGGGCACCGCCCGGGCGGCAAGCAGTCCGACGAGGTGAGCGTGCTGCAGGCCGCACGCGCCGCCATGGGCGAGCTCGGCATTGAACTCAAAAAGTACACGGCCGCCTCGACCGACCACAACATCGCCGTCTCCTGCGGCGTGCCGGCCACCACCCTGGGCGGCGGCGGCGCCGAAGGGCACAACCACAACGTCAGGGAGTGGTACGACCCCAAGGACGGGTATCTGGGCGCGCAATTGGCGTTCCTGACGGCCCTGATTTTGGTCGGCATGAAGGGCGTGACCGAGCCCGTGCTCGTCAAGCGCGCCTAAGGCCCTTTCAAAAGGCGCTAACGCCTTGATCAAGCCTGAAAAAGCTGCCCTTTTCGGTGGCAGGAAAGGCGGAAATAGGCGAAAATAGCGCACCTTGTCATTTGAGGACGCGGCCCGTTCGGAAACTTCCCCGACGAAGTTTCCCGGCGGGCCGTTGTCTGCGTGCGCGAAACGTTTCGCGCCGACCTACACCAACACAATCGCATTCATGTCCAAGCAAGCGCTTTTACGCGAAGTGCGCCGACGCCGCACCTTCGCCATCATTTCCCACCCCGACGCGGGTAAAACGACTTTGACCGAAAAGCTGCTGCTTTTCGGCGGCGCCATTCAGATGGCCGGTGCCGTCAAGGGCCGCAAGGCCGCCCGTCACGCCACGAGTGACTGGATGGAAGTGGAAAAGCAGCGCGGCATCTCGGTCACGAGCTCGGTGATGCAGTTCGAGTACAAGGACCACATCGTCAACCTGCTCGACACCCCGGGGCATGAGGACTTCTCGGAAGACACCTACCGAGTGCTCACGGCCGTCGACGCAGCCGTGATGGTGATCGATGCGGCCAAGGGTGTGGAAGCGCAGACCATCAAGCTTTTGAACGTCTGCCGCATGCGCAACACGCCCATCATCACGTTCATCAACAAGCTGGACCGTGAAGTGCGCGATCCGCTGGACCTGCTGGGCGAAATCGAAAACGTGCTCAAGCTGCAGTGCGTGCCCATCACCTGGCCCATCGGCATGGGCAAGACCTTCCGCGGCGTCTTTAACCTGCGCAAGAACCATCTCGTGCGCTTTGCGCCGGGCACCGAAAAGCTCGCCAAGGAAACCGAGCTCATCGAGGGGCTGGACAATCCGCGCCTGGACGAACTCTTTCCGATGGAAATGCCCCCCGTGCGCGAAGCCGTCGAACTCGTTGAGGGCGCCACGGAACCCTTCTCGCTCGAGGCGTTTTTGGCGGGCAAGCAAAGCCCGGTGTTCTTCGGTTCGGGTGTGAACAACTTCGGCGTCGAGGACGTGCTCGAAGCCCTGATCGAATGGGCGCCCGAGCCGCAGTCGCGCGACGCGGGCTCCCGCACGGTCGATCCCTTGGAAGAGCCCTTTACCGGGTTTGTGTTCAAGATCCAGGCCAATATGGATCCGCGTCACCGCGACCGCATTGCCTTTTTCCGCGTCTGCTCGGGCGTGTATCAGCCCGGCATGAAGGTGCAGCACGTGCGCGAAGGGCGCGAAATGAAGATCGCCAACGCTCTGACCTTTATGGCCAACGAGCGCGTGCACATGCAGGAAGCCTACGCGGGCGACATCATCGGCATCTACAACCACGGCCAGCTGCACATCGGCGATACGCTCACCGAAGGCGAAAAGCTCGGCTTTACGGGCATTCCGTACTTTGCGCCCGAACTGTTCCGCTCGGCGCGCGCCCGCGATCCCTTAAAGGGCAAGCAGCTGCACCAGGGCCTGAAGGAACTCGGCGAAGAGGGTGCCATTCAGGTCTTTGAAGGCGAATTCGGCAATCTGATGCTCGGCGCCGTCGGCCAGCTGCAGTTTGAAATCGTCGCGCAGCGCCTGGCGACCGAATACAAGGTCGACGCCATTTACGAATCCACCGACGTGTCCACGGCCCGCTGGCTCGTGTTCCCGGACGAAAACACCAAGAAGGACTTCTGCGACGAGCAGTCCAATCGCCTGGCGCGCGACAGCGAAGGCAACATCTGCTACATGGCCACGAGCATCTACAACCTGATGACCACGCAGAAACACTGGCCGCAGGTGCAGTTCCTCACCACGCGCGAGCAGGGCCAGAAGTTCGAGTAAAAGGGAAGTGGGTCAGATGAACGCAACCGAGGAAAAACTCACGATCCGGCGCGCCACGCGTGCGGACGCCCAAACCCTGGCGGACATTGAGGCGGCATGTTTTCCGCCCGCCGAGGCCGCCAGCCTCGAGCGCATCGCCGCTCGACTCGACGTTTTTGCCGATCACTTTCTGGTGCTTGAGCGCGACGGCAAGGCCGTGGGCTTTATCGACGGCATGGTCACCGAGGACCCCTACATCGAGGACGTGATGTTTGAAAAGGCCGACATGCATCGGCCCGAGGGTCCCTGGCAGAGCATCTTTGGCCTGAATGTGCTGCCCGCCTACCGTCGCCGCGGCTACGCCGGGCGCCTGATTCGCGCCCTCGTTGAGCAGGCGCGCCAAGAGGGGCGGCGCGGCGTGACCTTGACCTGCAAGGAGGCGCTGCTGCACTACTACGCCTCCTTCGGTTTTGTGCCGCTCGGATTGTCCGAGTCGCAACACGGCGGGGCGCGCTGGTACGACATGGTGCTCGAATTCAAGCCTGAAATCGCGGTGCACACGCCCGTCAAAGCGGTCTTTTTTGATCTGGACGGCACGCTCATCGACTCGGTGCCCACCTTGACCGAAGCCGTCAACCGCGTGATGCGCCGCGAGGGCCTGCACGACTTTACCGAGGCCGAAGTGACCGTGATGATCGGCAAGGGCGCCCGCGTGCTCATCGAGCGCGTCTGCGCCGCCCAGGGCCTTGAGGCCACGCCCGAGAACGTCGAGCGATTGATGGGCGCCTATGCCGAAGCGATGATGAGCGAGGGGCTGCCGAGCGAGCGCTTTTTCCCGGGAGCGCGTGAGGCGGTGGCTGCGCTGCATGCGGCCGGCATCAAGACGGTGCTCGTCACCAACAAGATGCGCGTGCTCACCGAGTATTTCCTCAAAAATACGGGACTGGGCGCCGGCCTCGATGCGCTCGTGGCCGCCGACGACACGCCCCATCCCAAGCCCGCCCCCGACATGCTGCTGCTGGCCTGCCGCAAGACGGGCGTGACGCCCGAAGAGGCCGTCATGGTGGGCGACTCGGAAAACGACGCCTTGGCGGCTCGAGCGGCGGGCACCCGCGCGATGCTCGTCAACTGCGGCTACAACGGCAACGTGCCGATGGTGCGCTGGGCCAAGGAAAACGGATTCCCGCTCGTCTTTGACGACGTGGCCGGGGTCCGGGACTACATCTTTGCCTGTCAGGGGCTCTTCGTGAAGTAACGAAAAAGCGCGCCGCGGCGCGCTTTTTGCTTCCTTAGTGCGGCGGCAGGCCGTTGCGGGTGCGGAAATGCACCGACGAGCCGTAGCGCCAGCGCCCGATTTCGCGGCCCGTGACGGCGATGAGCTCCTGCTCGAGCTGCACGTTGCTGTCGGCGTCCGACTCCGTGCCCTGCTTGTTGTCGTAGAGCTGGTAGCTTGCGCGCGTGCGCTGCGGCGTCACGTTGGGCATCATCACGTTGCAGCCCGACAGAACGCCGAGGGTGCGCCCGCCCGGCACCAGGGTTTCCAGAGCCGTGGCCGCGGCCATGTTGACCGTGGGCAGCGCCAGACGCGTGGCCGCGAGCATGTTGCGCGTGAGCGTGAGCAGTGCGGCCTTGTGCATCATCCCGTCTTCGACCATGTCGCCGCCGTGGCTCACCAGATACGGTCCCATGCCGAGCATGTCCGCATCCAGGGACTCAAAGAGGCGAATGTCGCGCACCAGATCCTCAAGGCTTTGCCCCGGAATGCCGATCATCACGCCCGTGCCGACCTGATAGCCGAGTTTGCGCAACAGCGCGAGGGACTCAAGGCGCGCTTCCCAGGTCTTTTGCGCGCCGCCCTTGCCCGAGTGCAGGTAGTCAAAGAGCCGGCGGTTGCTCGTTTCCACGCGCAGCAGATAGCGCAGCGCGCCGCGGTTGCCCGAGGCCTGCGCCCAGCGCTCGTAGGTTTCCTCGGTCTGCTCGCCGAAGCTCAGGGTCATGCCGCAGCCCTCGGGCAGGCCCTCTTCGACGCTCATGCGGTGCACGGCCGCCAAGGCCGACTCCACAAAGGCGATGAACTTTTCGTCCGTGCGCTCGCCCGCCTGCAGGGCGACCGAGCCGTAGCCCGCGCGCACCGCGTAGCGGGCGGCCTCGACGATCTCGTCTTGGCTGAGCGTATAGCGGCGGCAGTGGCGGTTGCCCTTGCGGATGCCGCAGTAGCGGCAGTCGTAGACGCAGTAGTTGCTGGTTTCAATCAGGCCGCGAAACCAGATCGCGTTGCCGTGCACGGCCGTGGTGCGGTCAAAGGCCTCGCGCCAGAGTCGAGCGCAGCAGGCCGGGTCCGTCAGAGACAAAAAGCCGAGCAGCTCCTCGTCGCTAAAGGAGCGTTTGGTCAGAATCGAGTCGAGCGTGCGCAGATCCATGCGTGGGGTGTCCGAGTCGGTTAACGGGCGCGGGCGGCGAAGGCTTGGCGCGCTTCCTGAAAGGCCCGCATGGCCTGCGGGTGCAGTTCGAGGGCGCGCTCGAGCACGCCCTGCAGGTGGCTGATCGCCACGCCGTAGTTGGTCATGGGCACGCCCTGGGCCTTGGCCTGCTCCAGGCGCGTGAGCATGTGGCGGCGCGTCACGACGCAGCCGCCGCACTGCAAAATGAGTTTGTAGGGGGTCAGATCGGCCGGAAAGTCCTTGCCGACCACCACTTCCATGTCCAGTTCCCCGCCCGCTTTTGTGGCGAGCCATCGCGGGAGCTTCTTGCGGCCGATGTCGTCGGCCTGCGGGTGGTGCGAGCACGTCTCGCAGACCATCACCTTGTCGCCGGGCTTTAAAAAGTCGATGGCGGCCGCGCCGCGGGCCATCTCGACGAGGTCGCTCTTGCTGTAGGCCATCTGAATCGAGAAGGTCGTCACGGGAATGTGGGCGGGCGTGTTGGCCACGACCGACTGCACGACTTGACTATCCGTCATTACGAAGGCGGGCGGCTCCTTTTCATTGGCCAGCGTCTCGGCCAGGCGGCTTTCACGCACCACCAGACACTTGGCGTCCGCGTCGAGAATCTCGCGGATGGCCTGCACCTGCGGCAGGATCAGTCGCCCCTTGGGCGCGCCCGTGTCGATGGGGGTGACGAGCACCACGGTGCTGCCCGGCTTGACGAGGTCTCCCATGAGCGGCAGATCGGGTTCGACCGAGCTTTGCACGAGCGCGATGATCGCCTCGCGCACGGCGTCGGTCCCTTGTCCCTCACGGGCGCAGGCGACGACGGGCTCGTAGCCCAGAGTGCGCACGGCTTGACGGGCGGCCTCAAGCTGCTCGGTCGAGGCCGTGTCGGCTTTATTCAGAACGATGACGGCGGGCGTGGCCGTCTTTTTGACGGTGGCGATCAGGCTTCGCTCGTCGTTGGTGAGGCCCTTGGCGTCGCAGACGATCAGCGCCACGTCCACCCAGCCCAGAACGGCCAGGGAGCGCTCGATGCGCAGGCCGCCGAGCTCGCCGGTGTCGTCGACGCCCGCGGTGTCGATGAGGACCACCGGCCCGATGGGCGCGAGTTCACAGGCCTTTTCCACCGGATCGGTCGTCGTGCCCGGCACATCGCTCACGATGGCGATCTTCTGATTGGTCAGCGCGTTGATGAGCGAGCTTTTGCCGGCGTTTCTGCGGCCGAACAAACCGATGTGCAGGCGCAGGCCCTTGGGGGTATGGGTACGGGAGGCGATGCCGAAAACGGAAGCGGACATGACGGATGGAAACGGGAAAAAAACTGAAGGGGAAACCCTAATTTTACGGGGCACGGATAAAAAAATCCCGCCCGAAGGCAGTACCTGCGGGCGGGCTCGTCCGATGGGCGGCAGGCCCGAAGGCTCGAGCCTGCGCAAAAAATCGGATTACTTTTCGATGTTGGTGCGGATGACGTCCTTTTCGAGCCACACCGGGGAGTGGTGCTCGGCGGCTTCCCAGCTGATGTCGCCGGTGCCGATGCGCCAGATGCCCAGGAAGTGGGACATGGACAGCAGCGCGAGCGGGATGTGGGCGCAGACCACCAGAACGGTGATGAACAGCGACCCCCACACGTGCAGGCGCCACATCGTCATGAAGGCGTCCTTGCCGATGGCCGGGCCGAAGACCCAGAGCAGCCAGCCCGTCACGATCAGCGCGACGATGGCGGCGGTAAAGAGCAGGTAGGAAGCCTTCTGACCGCCGTTGTAGCGGCCCTGCGGGGGCACTTCCACCGGACCGAGCGGGATCTTGAAGAAACGACGCGGGTAGCCGCCGAAGTTGCGGAACCACAGGATCGTGTTCTTGTCCCAGGTCAGGCAGGCGTTGAGCATCAGCGCGAAGCGTTCGGGGGCAAATACGATGTAGCCCACGAGGTTCACGGAGAAGGCGATGCCCAGGCCGATGTGCCAGGCCATCAGGTTTTCACCCGTGGCGGCTTCGGGGCTGGCCAGGTAGACGATGCCGCCCGTGATCACGAGCGCGAACCACAGGATGGCGTTGACGCCGTGGAAAACCTTGTCGGCGACATGGAAGCGCAAAATGCGGTCGTTGTGATTAGCCATGATTGCGTCCTCCTTGCATTAGTGACCGGCAACGGCGAGCTGCGTGCGCGGGAAGTAGTGCGTGTGCAGCAGACCGTACATGGTGTTGTCCATGGGCTTGGCGCCCAGGTCGACGTAGATCTTGGCCACGACCGGGTTTTGGTGCGAGCCCGTGAGCTTCATGGCCTGGCAGAGCTTGTCGTCGGCGTACAGGCCCTTCTGACGGGCCAGGAGCACGGCGTTGCGGTTGGCGAGCAAATCGCCGACGGCCCAGCCGGCGGCACCGGCGGCGACAGCGCAAAGACCCACAACCTTAAACAGACCGCGGCGGCCGAGGATGACGCTGGCCGGGCGTTCTTCAAACTGGTAATTGGACATTTGTGTGTTCCTTTCGATCGGCTTGGATTAGATGCTCATGGGAAGCGGGAACAGGGGGTTGAGCCAACCCGTGCCGGTGCCCTGGACGGGCTGACCGCCGCCGTTGACGCAGCCGCCCGGGCAGTTCATCACTTCGACGAAGTGCCAGCGGTTCGGATTGCCGCGCAGCTGATCGAGCACATACTTGAGCGACTGGCCGGCGCCGTTGACGACGCAGACCTTGAGTTCAAACACCTTGCCGTTGAGTTCGGGCAGAGCCAGCGGGATCGTGGCTTCGACGTAGCTGTTGTCCAGGCCGCGCACCGGGATGATGTCGGCCTTGTCGAGTTCCTTGCCCATCAGGATGCGGTAGGCGGTACGCAGAGCCGCTTCCATCACGCCGCCCGAGCAGCCGAAGATGGTGCCGGCACCCGAGTACACGTCGAGGTTTTCACGCTTGCGGGTCTTGGGCAGCGTGAGCGGATTGATGTTGTGACGGCGCAACAGTTCGGCGAATTCACGAGCCGTCAGAACGGCGTCGATGTCCGGGAAGCGGGGCGTGTCGGCGGGAATGGCACCCGTCTTGATGTGATGACGCCAGGCCGTGTCCATTTCGGGACGGCTCGCTTCAAAGATCTTGGCCGTGCAGGGCGTGACGGCCACGACCTTGACGTTGCGCGGATCGGTGTTGTAGAGGAACTTGGGCGCCCAAACCTTGGCGAGCACGCCGCCCATCTGAATCGGGCTCTTGGCCGTGGACAGGTGCGGCACGAAGTCGGCGTTGAAGGTTTCGCAGTTGCGCACCCAGGCCGGGCAGCAGCTCGTAAAGTGCGGCAGCGGGTGGTGAGCGGCGCGTTCGAATTCCGGACCGTGCTTGCCCAGGATCCAGTACTGGATCTTGCGCACGAATTCCGTGCCTTCTTCCATGATGGTCTGGTCGGCCGAGCTGTTGACGTCGTATGTCTTGAAGCCGAGCTTCTCGAAGGCGTTCATCATCTGGTCGGTGGACAGATCACCGGGCTTGCCGCCGAATTCTTCGGCGATCGACACGCGCACGGCGGGCGACGGGTGAGCCACGACGACCTTGCTCTTGTCGGCGAGCATTTCTTCGACCGCGTCCACGAAGCTCATCTGTTCGATGGCGTTGAACGGGCAGCTGATCAGGCACTGGCCGCAGGACAGGCAGCGCTGATCGTCGATCTTGTGTTTGGAGCCGAGGTGGCCTTGAATGGCGTCGGCCGGGCAGACCTTGCGGCAGGTGTCGCAGGCTTCGCACTTGTCTTCGTTGATTTTGATGATGCCGCGCAACTCGCCTTTGCGGATGTTGCCGACAAAATCGGGGCCGTTCAGACCAAAGGCATCGGCCGTCGGCTTGAACGTCGTGATTTTGATGGTTTGTGCACTCATCTTTAGGGATCTCCTGTTTTTTCTGCAAAAGGGCGGGCGGCCGGTCGTTGCCGGTCACGCATCGCCGCTTTTTGTCGGTGTCGGGAGCCAATACGAAAATGACCGGGGCAGGACAAGCGCCTCGGACATAAACACAGATGGGTTGTGGTCGAACGGCTTTCTGACGACAAGTCCGAAGAGACGGCTTCGGACTCGGACACGCGAGCGGGGTGATTTTATCGGGATTAGGTTAGAAAAACTAGGTATTTCAACCCATAGGCGCGGCCGAAGCGGCCTAAAAACGCCGAAAATTTCGGACTTGATCTAGCGCAAACCCTAGGTTACCGCAGAAGAGGGAAACGGAGAATTTCCATTAAAAACAGATCATTAGCTGTTTTTGAAATGTAAAGACGCCGGAGTGGGGGGACGGAGCCGGACTTGGGACAATGTCCATTAATGCCACTAAGGTAGTATGTTAGATTAGGACTGAAGTATAGGTTTGGTGTAGTGGGAAAAACGCGCGGAATCGTTGATTTTTATCAAGGAATTGGACTTGGGCGGGGCGAGGGCGCAAACGAAACGACCGCCCGAAGGCGGTCGCTCGTGACGCGGGCGAGGGGACCGTCAGCAGTCGATGTCGCGCAGGGCCTTGCGCAGTTCGGCGCGCACGTTGTCCATGCCCGAGTAGAAGGCCTTCATCATCACGAGGCCGAGGAACTTGCCCGTGTCGGTGATGATGATGTTGTCGGGGTTGTTCGGGTCGTCCTTGATCGCGCCGGCCAGACGCAGACCGAGCATTTCCTTGATGAGGGTGCGGTCGAGGTTGACGCCGTGCACTTCGCGGAAATACTTGCGCGACAGACGCCCCGAGAAGATGCCGAGCATCAGGCGGTACTGCAGCACGGCGTGCTTGTCAAAGGAGCGGCGGCGCTCGACGCCCGTCTTGCCTTCCTTGATGCGCTCGCCGTAGCGGTGCAGACTGAAGGTGTTGACGTACAGGTTGTTGCCCAAGAACGAGAAGGCGCCCGAGCCCACGCCGAGGTATTCGTCGTGGTCAACCACGTATTCGTCAAAGCCCTCGTCGTTGGTGCGGCCGAACGTCCAGCTCGTGAGCTGCCGGTAGTGGCTGCCGAGCGTATTCATGATGACGGCGTACTGATCGGCCAGTTCGATGCCTTCGGCGGCGATCGTCTGCTTGACGCTCTTGCGGGTCTGGCTCGTGACCATCAGCGGATAGGTCGTCACCTGGCGCGGATTGAGCTGCGCGATCAGGTCCATGTCGTGCTGCAGCACATCCAGGCTCTGGCCGCGGAAGCCGAAGATCATGTCCACGTTGGTCGTCGGAAACAGTTCGAGCGCCTGCTGCAGGCGCTCGTAGATGAGCGCGCCCGAGCCGAACTTGTCGTAGCGCTCGGTCATCTTGAGGATGTCGTCGTTAAAGCTCTGCACGCCGATGCTCATGCGGTCGACCAGACCCTTGAGGTTGCGGAAGGTCGGCGTGGCGATCTGCGCCGGATCGGTCTCGCAGGACACTTCCTTGATGCCCGGAAAGAGCTTGCGGGCGTGCTCGATCGTCTTGATGAGCTCTTCTTCGATGATGGTCGTCGTGCCGCCGCCCACGTACATGCTCGAAAAGTCGTAGCCCAGCGCCTTGACGTAGTCCATCTCCTTGCGCAGGCTCACGAAGTACTCGCGCGCCTTGTATTCCTTAAAGAGGAAACGGTGGAACGTGCAGTACGAGCACAGCGTCTTGCAGAAGGGAATGTGGGCGTAGAGCAGATACTGATGACCGGGCTGCGGCTCGGGCACGCGATCGAGGATCACGGGGTCGCAGTTAAGGTAGCGGTCGATGTAGTACTGCATGATTCGATCGGTCATGTGGATCTGCCAGTTGGGCATCAACTTGCCGACGCGAACCGGAGTCTGTGCGGTCATAGGAAAATCAGTTCAAAGTCAATCAGGCGGCCGCACGACAGACATCGTGCGGCCGGCGTTCAAAAAGGCAATCGGGCCATTTTACGGGCAAAGGCCCGCTCAAAGGCTTAAGCGCGGGCGTGCGAGAGGTACATTTCCTCGATTTGGGCGGCGAACTTTTCGCTCAGCGGCTTGCGCTTGAGTTTGAGCGTGGGCGTGAGCAGTCCGTTTTCGATCGTCCAGGGCTCGAGCGTGAGCACCACGTTGCGCGGCAGCGCGTAGTGCGGGAATTCCGCGGCGGCGGCGCGGGCGCGCTTGAGAACGGCCGAGCGCACCGCGTTGCTCTGCAACGCGAGCTGATCGTTGGGGGCGACGCCGAGCTTGGCCGCCAGTTCCTTCCACTTCTCGACGTTGAGAACCGCCACGAAGGAGATGAAGGGGCGCGCTTCGCCGACCACATAGGTCTGGGCAAAGAGCGGATCGGTTTCCAGGGCCAGTTCCAGATCGACGGGCGGAACCTTCTCGCCCGTGCTCGTGACGATGATTTCCTTGATGCGGCCGCGGATGCGCAGCAGTCCGAGCTCGTTGAATTCGCCCACGTCGCCCGTGCTCAGCCAGCCGTCGGGCGACAGAACCTTGGCCGTGTCGTCGGGGCGGTTCCAGTAGCCCTTCATCACGGAGGGAGCGCGCACCTGAATTTCGTGCGTTTCGGGCGCCAGGCGCACCTCCACGTTCGGGAAGGGGCGGCCGACGGTTTCGGGCTGGTTCAGGGTGAGGCTGTTGCCCGCGATGATGGGCGAGGCCTCGGTCATGCCGTAGCCCTGAATGGGCGGAATGCCCAGGCCGCAGAAAAGACGCGCCACCTTGTGGTTGAGCGCGGCGCCGCCGGCGATGGCCACCTTGAGCCGGCCGCCGAACTGCATGGCCACCTTGGTGGCGACCATCTTTTTGAGAAACGGCCAAACGAAGGGATCGAGCCAGGACAGGGACGAGGCGGGCACCGGCAGACGGTTGGCGCGGCAGAAACGCCGCCAGCCCACGTCCACGCAGGTGTTGAAGAGAAAGCGCACGAAGGCCGACTGTTTGCTCAGCCGATCGATGATGCGCGCGTAGATGCGCTCGTAGATGCGCGGCACGGAAATCAACACGTCCGGGTGGGCGATCTTGAAGTCTTCATTCAGAAGCATGATCGAGCGGTTAAAGACGATCGTGCAGCCCATGCCCAGCGGCAGGTAGTAGCCCGCCGTGCGCTCGAAGGTGTGCGACAGCGGCAGGAAGGACAAAAAGACGTACCCGGGCTGCGGCGCCGGCGCAATGTGCTCGAGCGTGGCGATGACGTTGGAGACGATGTTGCCGTGCGTGAGCATCACGCCCTTGGGGCGGCCCGTCGTGCCCGAGGTGTACACGATGGCGGCCAGATCGTCGGGCGTGGGACCTTCGGGCAGCAGAACGGCCTGCTGGCCCAGACCGAGGAAGTCGTCGATGCCGTAGATTCTCGGGCCGCGCCCGCTTTGATGGGCCGGCGAGATTTCGTCGGTGAGGATCACCGTTTTGACGGCCGAAAGATTTTCGCCGGCCGCCTCAATGGCCTGCCAGCGTTCGAGTTTGTTGGTGACGAGGCACTCGGCGCCGCTGTCGGCCAGAATGAAGGCCTGCGAGCCCGGGGTGTCGATGGCGTGCAACGGCACGGGGATCATGGCGTTGGCCAGCGTCGCCTGATCGGCCAGCACATGGTCGACCGAGTTGTTCAGCAGAATGCTCACGCGGGTGCCGCGCTGCAGACCGAGACTGGCAAAGGCTTTGCGCCATTCGATGATGCGCTCGTTGAGCTCCAGATAGCTGATCGCATCCCACGCGTTGAGCGTGCGGTTGAATTGCTTGAGCGCGATTTCGCCGCCCGTCAGACGGGCGCGCAACGGAATGAATTTGTCGAGCGTGGCGCATTCTTTGAGATCGGCCAGGCGCTTTGCGGAATTGTCCACGGTTCTGGGATTTGACATTTCAATCAAACGCAGGGTTTCTTTCACCAAAGGACGAAATTTTAGCGCCGCTCGGCGGGCGGACAGAGCCGCCCGCTTGAAATCACGGTCTTTTTAGTCGAAAAGGCCGGTCGAGATGTAGCGTTCGCCCGTATCGGGCAGGATCACGACGATGCGCGCCTGCGCGTACTCGGGGCGCTCGGCCAGGCGAACGGCCGCCTGCAGGGCGCTGCCCGAGCTGATGCCCACGAACACGGCGTCGGTCGTGAGCACGCGGCGGGCCATGGCGGCGGCCTCCTCGTTGGTCACCTGAATGACCTCGTGGTAGACGGCCGTATCGAGGGTGCCGGGCACAAAGCCCGCGCCGATGCCCTGAATCTTGTGCGGGCCGGCCTTGCCGCCCGACAGCACGGGTGAGGCGGCCGGTTCCACGGCCACGATGCGGATGCCCGGGTCGCAGCGCTTGAGGTAGCGGCCGGCGCCCGTAACGGTGCCGCCCGAGCCCACGCCGCTCACGAAGGCGTCGATCTTGCCTTCCATGTCCTCCCAGATTTCCGGCCCCGTGGTTTCAAAGTGCGCCTGCGCGTTGGCTTCGTTGTCGAACTGATTGGGCATGAAGGCGCCCGGTGTGGCTTCAACGATCTCGCGCGCCTTGGCCACGGCCCCGCTCATGCCCTGCGCCGCCGGCGTGAGTACGAGCTCGGCCCCGTAGGCCTTCAGAAGGTTGCGGCGCTCCAGGCTCATCGACTCGGGCATGGTCAGGATCGTGCGGTAGCCCAGGGCACGCGCCACGATCGACAGGCCGATGCCCGTGTTGCCGCTCGTCGGTTCGACGATCAGGCCGCCCGGGGCGAGCTTGCCCGCCTTTTCGGCGGCACGGATCATCGACAGGGCCGCGCGGTCCTTGACGCTGCCGCCCGGGTTGAAGCACTCGAGCTTGGCAAAGAGTTTGGCCTTCAGGCCCAGCGCTTTGGCAAGCCCGGAGAGTTCGACGAGCGGCGTACGGCCGATGGTTTCGGTGATGTTGTTGTAAAGAGTCATTGCGTTTTCTCATGTGATCGGGCGGATCGGAGAAGGTCCTGGTCCGTCGTGCGCTCAGGGAATAATGTTGCCCGACAGTGGTTGCGGAGCGATGCGTCCGAGCAGATCCGTGAGCCGAAGCGGCTCGTCCGTGTAGCGCGAGTACTGCACGGTGTTGGTCGTCACACGCATCACATAGTCGCGCGTTTCCGAATAGGGAATGGTTTCGGCAAACAGCGCACCGTCCACTTCCCGCGTCAGCGTCGAGCGCCAGGCCGCGGCCTTGGACGGCCCCGCGTTGTAGCTGGCGGTGGCCAGCGTCACGTTGGGGCTGACATTTTCACGTACGAGGCGCAGATATTGGGTGCCCAGGAAAAGATTGGTTTCAATATCGGAAATTTGATTACTGCGGTAGCCGCTCATGCCCGTCTGTTTGGCCACCCAGCGGGCGGTGGCGGGCATGACCTGCATCAGGCCGAGGGCGCCGGCCTTGCTCAGCGCCAGGCTGATGAAGCGTGACTCCTGTCGAATCAGCCCGAAGATCCAGTTGCGCGGCAGCTGCGCCGTGTCGGCGGCCCGACCGATTTCCTGCGCAAAGGGCTTGGGATAGAGCTGATTGAAGGCGGCCCGGCCCGTGCTCGCGGCCGTGTTGATGCGGCGGTGCTCAAGCCCGAGGGCGCCGGCGTACTCGGCCATCTCCAGCCGATCGCGCGTCTTCATGCCGCGCAGCGCCCAGTTCCATTCGCGATGGCCCTCGTTGGGCAACCCGAGCGCGTAAAAGCGCACGGCCCGTTCGATCGAGGGATTCTTGGAAAAGGCGGCAAAGCGGGCCGGATCGGCCGGCGGCGTCATCGATTCAGGGCCTTTGTAGTAGGGCTTGCCCAGAGAGTCGGCCGCCAGCAGGTTGTAGAACTCATAGCCGCGCGTGAGGCCCGCCATGATTTTGTCGGCCTGCGCCTTGTGGCCCTGCTCGGCGAGCATGCGCGCCTTCCAGTACTTCCAGTTGTCGGCGCTGCGCAGCTCGGCGGGTAGCTCGGCGATGGCCGCCAGCACCTGCTCGGGCGTGCCCGTGCGCAGGGCGGCGCGCGCCCGCCAGTTGAGCACGGCCGAGCCGTTGACGATGAGCGTGGAGGAGGGGGCCGATTTGAGGGCGCTTCCCGCCAGTTTGTAGTAGCGCAGGGCGGCCGCGTCCTGATCGACCGAGGCCTCGTAGCCCAGGCGCCCCCACAGCAGCGCTCGCGTGGCCGCATTGATGCGCCCGTCGGTGGCGTGCGCAATGCGAACGGCCGCTCCCAAGTCCTTTTGCACGATGCGCAGCGAGGCGGCGATCAGCAGGCGGGGGCTCTTTTTCTTCAGACTCTGGCGGTTGTTCTGCAGCCAGCGCGAGGGGTTGGCCAGCACTTGCGTGAGCTCGCGCTTGTTGACCGGCAGATAACGCGCCGGCGTGTCCTTGACGAGTTCGGCAGCGAGCGTATAGCGCTTTTTCTGCAGCAGGATGAGCATGTACTGCCAGGTCCAGCCGCGGTCGGCCGCCAGGGTGCGCTCGGCCAGCCGACGGCAGAAGTCGATTTGCGGGGCCGTGGTGTTCAACAGCAGTTTTTTGGCCTGCGCCAGGGCCGCGGCAGAGGGCTTGCCCTTGCCCAACGCAAAGGTTTGACGAGCGCACACGATGTCGCGCTCGCCCTTATTCCATTCGAGCTTGGGGTAGAGCGCGGCAAAGCGTTTGGCGTCCGAGGACTCGGCGGCGTTGCGGATCCAGTCCGTGCGGGCGCGCTCGACCAGATAGTCGGTGCGGTGCGCCTCGATAAAGCGCGCATAAGCCTTTTCGACGGCCGGCGAGAGCTTTTTGGTCTTTTTGAGGTCCCGGTCGGCCTGAGCGTTCAGGGCCCAGAGCTCCACATAGCCGCCGAGCGGATGGTTTTTCACTTCCCGCGCCAGGGAGCGCAGCCGATCGGCGTCGCCCTTGGCGGCGGCCTGACGGGCTTCAAGCACGGCTTTGTCGCCGGGCAGTTCCCGGCCGAAATGCGCCGGCAGCAGGGAGGGCGGCAGTGTGAGGGGGGCAATCAGCCTGTAGTCGGCGCTACGCGCGGGAGTCACCGTAAAGCCCTGCGTGGGGGCCGGGGCGCTTGGCGTCACCGGGCTCGGCTTCGCCTCTTTTTGGCCGGCGGCGGTCTGCGGCTTTTCCGGAGCAGCCTCGGGCTGCGGCTCGGCGCCCACGGCCGTCACGCTCGGGTCAAAGGTGAGAGACTGAATCTCGTGCCGATTCTCACGGATGCTCGCGGCGGCCGCGGGGGCCTGCGGCGGCACGCTGATGGCGCTGCCCGCAAAAACGGGGGCGCAGGTTGGTGCGGCGGCCGGCGTCGTCGTCTCGACGATGACGTTGGAGGCGGGCGAGGGTGCGGGCGCAGTATCGGGCGGGGGCGTTTGGGCGAGCCGCTCGGCCATGGCGGGCGTCATTTCCGTCGGATAGACGGTCAGGCCTTCGATTTTGGCGTCGGCCGGCGTGGGGGTTTCGGCCTGGGCGGCCGCTTCCAGTTCCAGGGGCAGCTCCCGGCCGTCAAACTGCGAGTCGATGCGCTCGATGCGCGACTCTTCGATCTGCGCCGCAATTTCCTCTTCGGTGAGCTCGCGCTGGCGTATGGCTGTGAGCTCTTCGATGGCCGGCGTCGTGAGGGCGGAAGAGGCAAGCAAAAGCGAATAGACTGTAGCGGCAATCGGCATTGGGAAACCCACACAAGAAGCGCCGGTCCGAGGTCTCGGACCGGCTTTGGACGACTCCACCATGATAACGGCAATTCAAGGCGTCGCCGCCCCCGCGGCGGACCGTCAATCGTTAAGAAAATTGATGCTCGAAAGGCGCCGCCTCGTCGCGCTCGGCGAGCCTGAGCGGCTCGAGCGGCTGCGCGGGCATCTGCAGGCTTGGCTTGAGAGGGCGCCGGCCGCGTGCATCGGCTTTTACCGGCCCATTCGCGCCGAGCCCGATCTGACCGAGCTACTTTGGCGCTGGAAGAGCGAGAGCGCGGGCCGCAGGCTTTGCGTGCCCGTGATCGACGATCTGAAAACCGGTCGCATGCACTACGGCCTCTGGGAAAAGGGGCAAGAAAAGATGGGGGCGTGCCGCATTTTGGAGCCCGAAACGGATGTGCCCGTTGAGCCCGATCTGATTTTTTCGCCCTGTGTGGGCGTGACGGCCGAGGGCTTTCGGCTCGGCAACGGCGGGGGCTTTTTCGACCGCTGGATGGCCGCGCGGCGCCGCGGCGGCGTGTCGCTCGTGTCGGTGGCCGTGGCCTACGAGTGCCTCATGACCGAGGCCTTTTCGCCCATGCCCTACGACGAGCCCATGGATTGGATCCTGACGGAGTCGGGGATGCGGCGGGCCGAAACGAAACGGGCCGCGCCGTTGCCGGCGCAGCCCGCCTCAACCGAGTGCTGATCAACGGGGATCAGTAGCGGTAGTTCTCGCTCTTGTAGGGGCCTTCGACCTTCACGCCGATGTAGTCGGCCTGCTTTTGCGTCAGGGTCGAGAGCTGGGCGTTGAGCTTGGTGAGCTGCAGACGCGCGACCTTTTCGTCAAGGATCTTGGGCAGGATGTACACGCCCACCGGATAGCGGTCGGTGTGGGTGAACAGCTCGATCTGCGCCAGCACCTGGTTGGCAAAGGAGCTCGACATCACGTAGGAGGGGTGACCGGTGGCGCAGCCCAGGTTCACCAGACGGCCTTCGGCCAGCAAAATGATGCGGTTGCCCGAGGGCAGAATGATGTGGTCGACCTGCGGCTTGATGTTTTCCCACTGGTACTGACGCATGCTCGCCACGTCGATTTCGCTGTCGAAGTGACCGATGTTGCACACGATGGCCTGATCCTTCATCGCGAGCATGTGCTCGTGCGTGATCACGTGGTAGTTGCCCGTGGCCGTCACAAAGATGTCGGCCTTGTCGGCGGCCCATTCCATCGTGACGACGCGGTAGCCTTCCATGGCGGCCTGCAGGGCGCAGATCGGGTCGACTTCCGTCACCCACACCTGAGCCGAGAGGGCACGCAGCGCCTGCGCGCAGCCCTTGCCCACGTCACCGTAGCCGCACACGACGGCGATCTTGCCCGCGACCATCACGTCGGTGGCGCGCTTGATGCCGTCGACGAGCGATTCGCGGCAGCCGTACAGGTTGTCGAACTTGCTCTTGGTGACCGAGTCGTTGACGTTGATCGCCGGAATCTTGAGTTCGCCCTTGGCGGCCATCTGATAGAGGCGGTGCACGCCGGTGGTCGTCTCTTCGCTTACGCCCTTGATGTGCGCCAGACGCTTGGAGTACCAGTGCGGATCCTGCGCCAGATGCGCGCGGATGGCGGCAAAGAGCACCTCTTCCTCTTCGCTTTCGGGCTTGGCCAGCACCGAGATGTCGCTTTCGGCCTTGGTGCCCAGGTGCAGCAGCAGCGTGGCGTCGCCGCCGTCGTCCAGAATCATGTTGCTGAAACCGCCGTCGTCCCACTCAAAGATCTTGTGGGTGTAGTTCCAGTAGTCCTGCAGACTTTCGCCCTTGACGGCGAAGACGGGAACGCCGTCGGCGGCGATGGCCGCGGCCGCGTGGTCCTGCGTCGAGAAAATGTTGCACGAGGCCCAGCGCACCTGAGCGCCCAGCGCCGTGAGGGTTTCGATCAGCACGGCCGTCTGAATGGTCATGTGCAGGCTGCCGGAAATGCGGGCGCCCTTAAGGGGCTGGGCCGCGGCGTATTCCTTGCGGATGGCCATCAGGCCCGGCATTTCGGTTTCGGCAATGCGGATTTCCTTGCGGCCCCAGTCGGCCAGGCCAATGTCCGCGATGATGTAGTTGGCGGTTGCGCTCATCTCGCGCACCTCCTTTAAAAGTAGGATGAAAAAGGAAAGGAAACGCGAGCGCCGTTCAACGGGCGGCTCCGTGACGCGACGGCCGCCGGACATGTGCCCGAGCCTGGACGCAGCCTCCGATACGCGTCGGCGGCGCGCTTGCAGCGCTCCTCGGGCAAAGCGCGTAAATTATAAAGTTTCGCTCCGTTTCGTGGTTTGCCCAAGAATGCGGCGCCACGGGGCCGTAGGGCGCGGTTTGTTGCGCTATGCTCTGACCAATTTCCTTGAAGGGACGCCTATGAGCGACAAACAGCCCACTTCCATTTTTCTCATCGGCATGATGGCCAGCGGCAAGACCACGATCGGCAAGCGGTTGGCCGAGCGGCTCGGCTGGGCGTTTTACGACGCCGACCGCGAGCTTGAGGCGCGCTGCGGCGTGCCGGTGTCCTATATCTTCGAAAAGGAAGGGGAGGCGGGCTTTCGGGCGCGCGAAACGCAGATGCTCGCCGAGCTGACGGCCCTGGACGGGGTCGTCGTGGCCACCGGGGGCGGCGCGCCCATGTTCGAGGTCAACCGCAGACTGCTCGCGCGCGGCCTGGTGCTGCAGCTTGCCTCGAGCATTTCGGACATCATCGAGCGCACGGCGCACGACGCCTCAAGGCCCCTTTTGGCCGGCGACGACAAGGTTGAGCGCATCCGCTCGATCATGCTCGAGCGCGCACCGACCTATGATGCGGTCAGCGACGAAAAGGTCATCACCTCGCGCAAACCGGTCGAGTCGGTGGTGACGCGAATTTTGGAGCTGCCGAGCGTCTGCGCGGTGGTCAAACGGGCGGCAAACATGCATCGAAACGGGGAGGCACGACAATGATTGAGCTCACGGTAGAGGTTCGGGACAAAAGCTATCCGATTCACATCGGCGAGGGCGCTTTGGCGCTGATCGGCCAAGAAGTCAAGCGTCTGAAGGCCACGTCCGTTTTGGTCGTGAGCAACACGACGGTGGCGCCGCTTTATGAAAAGCGCGTGCTCGAGAGCGTCCGCTCGGCCGTCGACGTGCCCGTTTCCTGCGTCACGCTGCCCGACGGCGAGTGCTACAAGGATCTGATGCACATCGAAAAGATCCTCGGAGCGGCCGTCGATGCGGGGCTGGACCGCAAAAGCTATATGCTGGCCCTGGGTGGCGGCGTGATCGGCGACATGACCGGGTTTGCCGCGAGCATGTGGATGCGCGGCATCGATTTCATTCAGGTGCCCACGACGCTTCTGGCGCAGGTCGACAGCAGCGTGGGCGGCAAGACGGGCGTCAATCTGCCCGCGGGCAAAAACCTCATCGGCGCCTTTCATCAGCCCCGTTCGGTGATCGCTGACACGAGCGTGCTGCGCACGCTGCCGGCGCGCGAAGTCAGTGCGGGCATCGCCGAGATCATCAAATACGGGCTGCTCGGCGACGCAGCCTTCTTTACCTACCTCGAAGAGCACATGGCGGCGTTGCGCGCCCTCGATCCCGAGGTGGTCTCCTACGTGGTGGCGCACTGCTGTGAGATGAAAAAGGCCATCGTGGCCGAGGATGAAAAGGAAGCGGGCGTGCGCGCCAAGCTTAACCTCGGGCACACGTTCGGCCACGCCATCGAAAAGCTCACGGGCTATTCGGCTTGGTTGCACGGCGAGGCGGTGGGCGCGGGTTGCGTGATGGCCGCGATGCTCTCGCAGGAGCTCGGGTATCTGAGCGAGAACGACCTCGAGCGCGTCAAGGCGCTCGTGGAGGCGGCGGGCCTGCCCGTGTGCATCCCGAGCCTGCCCATGCAGGCGGCCAAGGCGGCCATGGCCGGCGACAAGAAGTCCGTGGCCGGCGTCGTGCGCTTCATTCTCATGGAGAGCATCGGCAAGAGCTTCATCGCGCAGGCACCCGAGGAAAAGGTCGACGGCGTGATGCTGCGCAGCGGCTGGTACTGAACGCGCCGCCCTTCAAAATTCCTGCCCCCATGCAAAACGCGCCCGGTCGGCGATGCCGAAAACCGGGCGCGCTTGTCAGAGCGTCGGCCTCTTACTTGAGCCAGTCCTTGCCGAGCTTGGTGGGCTTGAGAGTGACCTTCGAGAGGAAGGTCTTGGGCTTGCCGAGCAGCACGGCCCAGGCCAGCAGCGAGTCGTCGCGGAAGGCGTGGATGAGGATTTCATCGCCTTCGCTGTAGCGCGCGAGCAGCTCGGTGAGGTTGTTGCCCTTCACGCGCACGCCGTCCAGGGCGATGATCACGTCGCCGGGGGCAATGCCGATCCACTGGGCGGTTTCTTTGTCAAAGACGTTGCGCACGGTAAAGCCGGCTTCGCCGCCGCTGCCGCTGATGCCCAGATACTTGCGCTCGGCGCTCGTTTCGGACTCTTCGAGCGTCACGCCCAGCGGCTTGAGGTGGGCGGCGTAGTCCACCGGAATGGCCGTCTGCGTGAGATCCGCAAGCAACGCCGTCAGATCCAGATCCGTGGCGCGCACGAAGATTTCCGAGACGTCGTCGGCGCGAATGCCGCTGTAGTCGTCCCCGGCGGCCTTGTAGTCCTCCCACAGCAGACGCATGACGTCGTCGAGGGACTTCTTGGACTTGCTCTTGCGGCGGATTTCCGCATCGAGCACCCAGGCGGCCATGGCGCCCTGACGGTAGTAGGAGACGTGGGCGTTGACGGTGTTGGCCGTGGGCTTGTAGAACTTGATCCAGGCGTCAAAGCTGGCCTGCTCGAGGCTCTGGGCCATGTGAGCGGGCGTTTCGACGACCGCCTTGAGGTTCTTGGAGAGTAGCTTGGCGTAGGCCTCGTCGTCGATGAGGCCGGCGCGGCGCACGATCAGGCTCTCGTAGTAACTCGTAAAGCCCTCAAAGAGCCACAGCAGCGAGGTGTAGGTCTCGGCCGAGAAGTCGGCCTGCACGAAGGCGGCCGGCTTGATGCGCTTGACGAGCCAGGTGTGGAAGTACTCGTGCGCAAAAAGCGTGAGCAGCCAGACGTAATCGTCCGTTCGCTTTTTGTCGTGGGTGCAGGGCAGCCACTTGCGCGGCACGGCCAGCGCCGTGCTGTTGCGGTGCTCCAGGCCCCCCGCCAGGGCACCCGTGACGTTCAAGAGGAACGTGTATTCGGCACCGGCGGGGCACTTGCCCTTTTTGGGCTCGAAAAACTCAATGACCGTCTCCACGATCTTCTTGACGTCGTCGGTGAGGCGCTTTTCGTCAAAGTTGACGGGCGTTTCATTGACGACGATGTGGTGCGTCGTGCCCTTGGCCGTGAGCGTGAGGGTGGTGAAGTCCGACAGCTCGATCGGGCAGTCGCACAGCGCCTCGTAGTCGTCGGCTTCATACAGGCCCCAGCCGAAGGGTTCGGTGGCGGCGGCGCGTTTGAGACCCGTGCCGATCTTCCAGCCTTCGACGGCCGTGTGCATTTCGTCGACGGGAGGCGTCAGATTGACGGCGATGCGCTCATCCTCGCCGCCGAGCACTTCCATGAGGGCGGCGCCCGGGTTAAAGAACCCGCGGCAGTTGTCCAGATAGCAGCCGCGCACGGACGGGTCAAAGGCCCAGACCTGGTAATAGACGAAGAGCTCTTCACCCTCCTTGCGGCCGACGGTGCTCACGCGCCAGGTCGACTTGTCGACCTTTTCAATGGGAACGGGCGTTTCGCCCAGGTAGGCCTGTTCGGCCTGAATGTTGGCCGCGAAGTCGCGGATCAGGTAAGAGCCCGAAATCCAGGCGGGCAAACGAAGGTACTGCTCGTCGGGCGTGGGATTGTCGATGGTGATGCCGACAATGAAAAGATGCGCTTCGGGATCGAGCGGACTGATGTCGTAGCGGAGCATGAAAGCCTCAAAAGACACAAAAAACAAACGGTTGGAGTCAATTGTAAAGGGGCTGGGCGGGTTTTTCCGTAAGTTTTTTGCGCTCGGGGGCTTGACAAGTGAAAAACACCCCGCCATAATTCGCAACCTCGTTTGACGGGAAGGAAAAAATGAGTCGCTTGTTCGGCTCTTTTTTAATGCCTGAGGTCAACGACAAGAGCAAAATCGGAAAAACAAATTTGGAAATTGCTCTTGACAAGACGAATTCGATTGATATAGAATTTCGATCTTGTCGCT
>ERZ1026848.63-NODE-63-length-57017-cov-9.419718_pt1 | contig 57017 bp, 56 predicted proteins | sample MGYA00380154_ERZ1026848 | MGnify/ENA primary metagenome ERZ1026848 (study PRJEB33269, sample SAMEA4719790) | human gut metagenome | biome: human-associated habitat; feature: organic feature; material: feces | place: Cameroon | collected 2013-10 ...
TGAAAAACTAATTATTCAATTTTGAGTTGGTGTCCAGAAAATTGGGTACATATCAATAAGCTGAGGCATATCTTGGGGGCTGTCTTTTTATTTTTTCATCTTCATTGAAATATCAAAAGCCTGAACGGAGTGAGTCAGTGCTCCTATTGATATTATATCTACGCCGCACGCCGCAACGCCGGGTATTGTTTCGTCGGTAATTCCGCCCGAAGCCTCCGTAAGAGCCTTGCCGCCGATTATCTCAACGGCTTTTTTCATGGTGTCGCAGTCCATATTGTCGAGCATTATTATGTCGGCTCCTGCCGAAACAGCCTCTTTTACCTCATCAAGGTTGCGTGTTTCAACCTCGATTTTTACCGTATGACCTATTTTTCCGCGAAGCTTTTTTACGGCTCCAGTTATGCCGCCTCCGGCGTCTATGTGATTATCCTTGAGCATGGCGCAGTCGGAAAGATTGAAGCGGTGGTTTTTGCCTCCGCCGCAGGTTACCGCGTATTTTTGAAGAGCCCGCAGAGAGGGGAGGGTCTTTCTCGTGTCGGCTATCGAAGCCGATGTTCCCTCACAGAGCTTGACGGCCTTTGCAGTAGCCGTGGCTATACCCGACATATGCTGCAGCAGGTTCAAGGCGGTTCTCTCGCCCTTTAAAAGAAGCGTGGTTTTCCCGCTGAATTCGGCTATAAGGTCGCCCTTTTTCACCTTGTCGCCGTCGTGCATATATACCTTGGCGGCAAAAGAATCGTCCAAAAGCTCAAAAACTCTCATTGCAACATCTATGCCGCAGAGAACGCCGTCTGCCTTTGAGACGAAATACGCCTCATTGCGCTGCTCCTCGGGTATCAGGTAATCCGACGCCACATCGACATAGTTAATATCCTCAAGTATGGCGCGCTTAATAATGTCGTCCGTGTAAAACTGCGGTAAAATCATCCTTCGTCCACCTCTTTTAAGATTATATGGGCTACCGTGGCAAGGCTCAAAGCCTCGCAATAGTCGGGGGTAATTGCAAATTTGCCGTTTTTAAGTCTCATAAGTATGGCGTCAACGCGTTTTAAGCCTACTCTTACCGCGTCCATATCGGGAATTACAAAGTAAGAACGCTGCATGATAGAGCGGATTTCGGTACGCATACCCTTTGGCAGCGGAGCACCCGAAATATCTGCTTTATGCTCCGTAACAGCTACGTGGTCGGGGTCCTTTTTAGAAACAGACGCTATATCATCAGCCGCGCGCTTTCCGAATACAAGCGCCTCCAAAAGCGAGTTGCTTGCGAGGCGGTTTTTGCCGTGAACTCCCGTGTGCGAGCATTCGCCTACGGCATACATTCTCGAAATTGAGGTGCGCGCGTCAAGGTCAACGTCGATTCCGCCCATAAGGTAGTGCTGGCACGGGAAAACGGGAATTAAATCCTTGGTCATATCAACGCCGTGCTCCAAGCACCCTTCGTATATTCCGGGGAAGCGGTTTACAAGGTAATCGTGCCCCTTGTATCTTATGTCGAGGTAGAAGTTGTCGCTGCCCGTCCTGCGGCTTTCAAGGATTATCGAGCGCGATACAACGTCGCGCGGTGCAAGCTCAAGGCGTTTGTCGTATCTGTCCATAAAGCGCTCTTTGTTGCAATTGAGCAGGTATGCACCCTCTCCTCGTACCGATTCGCTTATCAGAAATTGCTCTCTGTCGTTTCCGTTAAATGCGGTGGGATGGAACTGAACGTAGCTGAGCTCCTTTATCGTAGCACCCATATCGTATGCGAGGCGGATTCCGTCACCGGTGGCAACGGCGGGATTGGTGGTGTATTTGTAAACTCTGCCTATACCGCCTGTCGCTATTACGCAGAAATCCGAAAATACCGTGGCGGCGGATTTGCCGTTTAAGAGCATGTCCGCACAAAAGCCGTTTTTAACCTTTGTGAGCTTAAAAACGTCGGCGTTTTCGACAAGCGTTATGTTGCTGCGCTTTTTGGCTTCTACAAGGAGCGCACGCACAATTTCCGCACCCGTGGTGTCTTTATAGTGAACTATTCTGCGACGGCTGTGGCCGCCCTCCAGTGTTTTCTGGAGAGTGCCGTCGGGGTTGCGGTCAAAATTAACGCCGTATTTCATCAGCCGGCGTACCTGGTCGGGCCCCTCGTGAACAAGCGTGTTTACGGCGTCCGGTGTGTTGGCCTGTCCGCCGGCAATCATGGTGTCGTTGTAATGAAGCTCGTAGCTGTCGTTTTCAAGGCTTAAAACGGCAGCTACGCCGCCCTGAGCCAAAGAGCTGTTGGAAACGGTTTCGTCCTGCTTTGAAAGCACAAGAACGGACAGATTTTCGGGCAGCGAGAGTGAAGTGTAAAGGCCGGCAACTCCGCATCCGATTATCAGAACATCATATTTTTTATCCATATATATCCGCCTTCCCGGATTTGATTTGCTTAGATTTCGGCGGCTGCGTTAAGCTTTTTTTGCCGCGTGCATTAAGGCTTGTCTTAAATCTTTGCCGTAATGCCTTATTAAGTATACCACAAAACAGAAAAAAGTGGAGATAATTTTTGCCGATTATGCATTTTGATTGCTTTATACAAATTATACCGCCGAATTTGCTTCGTTTTCGGCTTATCTCGCTCCTAAAAATGCATTTTTTATCTGTTACGGCAAACAGATATATAATAATTATTCAGCCGTAATATTTTATTTATATGGCGATAATTCGGCTGCTTCGGAATATAACAAAAAAACGATTTATTTTTGCCGAGTGTAAAAAAATGTTGACTTTTTGCTTTAATAGTGTTAATATACTTGAGCAGTAAAAATTGCATATGCGCCGGTAGCTCAGCCGGATAGAGTGTTTGGCTACGAACCAAAAGGTCGCGGGTTCGAATCCCTCCCGGCGCGCCAGAAAAGGACAGATTTCGTTAGAAATCTGTCCTTTTCAACTAAATCCACCCTTGCGGGTGGGTGAAATATTGCTTCGCAATATGAAATACGCTTTCAGCGTATTAAATCGCTGCGGCGATGGGTGGATTTAATTTCATTTTCTGCGTAGCCGAAAATTTCATCAAAACCGTAGGTTTTGATTTCATCGTGAGCAACGCGAACGATTTCATTAAAAATTCCGAGAGTTCAACTCTATCCACAAAAAACATAAAAACATCTTTTCTGTACCCCACAGACAAAAATCGACAAGTCTCATCAGAGACTTGTCGATTTTTATTTTGTATCGGCTCTGCGGTCGGTTTCATATGACGGCTCAAAATCACCGATTTCGGTTTATCGGTATTCGAAATTGTTATTTCCGACAAATTTGAAGGTGTTTTATTATACTTTCGGCGAATTGTATTTAGCGTAGAAAAGAAGTAAAATTATTATAGATATGCGGCGGCGATGATACGACGCTGTGCATAATTCACCGAACACGGAAGGAAGATAATATATGAAAAAGACTTTATGTACGGTTTTAAGCCTTTTGCTTGTTTTTACCTTGCTTTACGGGTGCGGAAATTTTAAGCCTACTTCCACGGGGCGCGCCGTGGTTTCGGGAAGCAGCTGTCTTATAGTTTTGAACGGCTCACCTACGGTTATGATAAATTCCTCAGACGACGAAGATTTGTTTTCCGATGTCCGCACGGGAGATCTCATAAAAATAAAGCACGCGAATGAGATTATGGAGTCATATCCGCCTCAGGTCAATGTGTACTCCTGCAAGATAGTGTCAAAAGGCACCGCCGATGATGTGGATAAAGGGGTCTTGGAAGAGCTTGCTTCCCACGGCTGGAACTATGAATAATCCGAAAGGCTGATATTTATGACTGTGTTTGCTGTTGTGTATTTCGGAACGGCCCTGGCGGTCACGGCTGCCGTGTATTTTATGTCGCTTAATTCCGAAAAAAAGCCGGCTTTAAAAACCGTTCTTTTGATAGTATATATTTTAGCTCTTGCGGGGCTCGTCTTTGCGACAGGCTGCCTTGAGGCAAAATACGGCTTTACACGGCTTAAATCCACCGCGATAGCCGTGCTGATACTTCTTATGATTTATCTTGCCGACACCTTCGGCAGTAAAAAGGCGAAGAAGAACGAATAATATTTTTATCACGAGATTACGTTTTTTGCGGCTTCATAAAAACCACCGGGAAGGCGGCACCTTGCCTGTACTTTCCGAGAAATTCGCAGCAGAGCAAACCGTTTGACTGCGAAATGTACGGCACCGTGTAAAAGAGCGGAATTAGGAGTATGCAGGAAAGTATCCGCCAAGCAAAGCTTATATTATAATTTACAAGCCTGAACCGGTTTCCCTCGGTCAGGCTTTTGCTTTTGCTTACGGCAAGGGCTACGGAGATTTTTTTGCTTTTGAAGTATACCTTTTCACACAGCCAAAACGTTTTCGAAAGAACCGCGCCGAAGTACAGTCCGAGCAGAAACAGCACGGAGCAGAGGACGACAGCTCCCGCAAATACGGTTTTGTACAATCCTTTTTCCGAGAGCTCGCGGTAAAAAACAAGGACGCAAAGCAAAAACGGTATTTCGGCTGCGACAAGACACAGCACAGTCATCAGCTTTTTGAAGAAGAAAAAATAAAAAACCTTCAGTCTGACCGAAAGGCCTTCGCCGGCAAAAAGATATGATACAGGCGCTTTTTCAGAGGCGTTGCGGTAAAACCATCTTTTGCGGTTGTAGGAAACGGCGGACAGTGCAAACAGAGAAACGGTAACCTCCGAAGAAAAAAGAGCATATAGTAAAGATAGCACGGGAACGCTGTATTTTTCCTTGTCGAGTCCGCTCACGGTATAGAGCGAATACACGCCGAAAAGAGCGGTGCCGAGAAACAAAAGAGACAGCACAAAGCTTAAAAGACAAACAAAAAACGCTCTTGCGTTTTCGTGCCGCAAAATATCCTGCGAGTCAATGGTACATCTTTTTATATCCATAGATTACCTCCGAGCTTTTATTAAAATTATGTGTAAAAACCGAAGCTTTAAACATAATAATATTCGCTGTGTAAGTTCAAAAAAAGGTATAAAAGTATTATTCACCGTTGACATTTGCCGCGCGGCATATTATACTTTAACAAATGAGCCGTCGGCTGTGCGAGCCGATGCTTAAAAAAGCGAAAGGAGATTTTCTGTTTTTTAAAGGACTTTCCGCAAGAGAGTTTTAGCGCCGGACCTGTATGTCGCACTATCGGCTTTGCCGAATTTACAGGTGACGAGGAAGAAGTTATCGAAGTTTTCGGCGGATGCTTCTTGTCCCATAAGTGCGGGGATCAAAGGCTTTTCACAAAGGCGGAGCGGCAACGCACCGTGTACAAAGGGAAAGCAAGGCACAAATTTTATTTTTTGAAAAGGAAAAATTTAATATGTGTGGAATTGTTGGTTATGTAGGGGAGAATAGTGCCTCTCCGATATTGATTAACGGTTTGAAAAAGCTCGAGTACAGAGGTTATGACTCGGCAGGTATTGCCGTGTCCGAAAACGGCAAAACAAACGTTGTTAAGACAAAGGGCCGTATAAAAAATCTTGAGGAAAAGCTCGAAGAGGTCGGCGGTCTTTCCGGCACGGTCGGAATAGGTCATACAAGATGGGCCACCCACGGTGCGCCGACAGATGTCAATGCACATCCGCATAAGGGCGGAAACGGCAGAATAACGCTTGTGCACAACGGCATAATCGAGAATTATATTGAGCTTAAAACTATGCTCCAAAAGGGCGGCTATGTATTCGTTTCCGAAACGGATACCGAGGTGCTCGCGCATTTGTTTGATTATTATTACAAGGGCGATTTGCTTGATGCCATGGTAAATGTTATGAAGACCGTGCGCGGTTCGTATGCCGTAGCGGTTCTGGCAGAGGATAAGCCCGGTACGATTATAGCGGCACGAAAAGACAGTCCGCTTATAGTGGGGCTCGGCGACGGTGAAAACTTCCTTGCGTCGGATATCCCCGCGGTTTTAAAATATACAAGAGACTGCTATTTGCTTGAAGACAATCAGATTGCGGTTCTTACAAAAGACAATGTAACGCTTTACGATACAGACAAAAATGTTGTCAAAAAGGACGTTTACCACGTAACGTGGGACGTTGAGGCTGCGGAAAAATGCGGCTACGAGCACTTTATGCAAAAGGAAATTGCCGAGCAGCCCAAGGCTATACACGATACGCTTTCGCCGAGGATTAAGGACGGCAGGGTGTCAATTCCCGAGCTTACCCTTACCGATGAAGAAATCAAGAATATCGGCAAGATTCATATAGTGGCGTGCGGCAGCGCATGGCATGTGGGTATGGCGGCGAAATATATATTCGAGGATATGGCGCGTATTCCCTGTGAAACGGACCTTGCAAGCGAATTTCGTTACCGCGACCCGATAATTAAAAAGGGCGATATCTGCATAGTTATAAGCCAATCCGGTGAAACTGCCGATACCTTAGCGGCCCTGCGTGAGGCTAAAAGCAAGGGCGCAAAGGTGGTTTCGATAGTAAATGTGGTCGCAAGCACAATAGCGAGAGAGAGCGACGACGTTATATATACCATGGCGGGACCCGAAATTGCCGTTGCCACAACAAAGGCTTTTTCGGCGCAGCTTGCCGTAGTATATCTGCTTGCACTTCGTTTTTCAAAGGCTGTAGGGCTTCTTCCCGAGGAAAGAGAAAAAGAGCTTACAAAAGAGCTTATGTGTCTCCCGTCGCAGATTGAAAACCTTTTAAATCTTACCGACGAGCTGAAAACGCTCGCCCATAAATACGTCGGCTCCGACAATGTATTCTTTATCGGCAGGGGGCTTGACTACGCCATTTCTCTTGAGGGCTCGTTAAAGCTCAAGGAAATATCGTATATTCATTCCGAGGCATACGCCGCGGGTGAGCTTAAGCACGGCACCATATCTCTTATCGAAGAGGGGACTCCCGTGTTTGCCGTTGCGACGCAGGATAAGCTTTTTGAAAAAACTCTCGGTAATATTAAAGAGGTAAAGGCGCGCGGTGCGTCGGTAATCGCACTTGTCACGGATAAGCACGCTTCCGTTTCGGAATTTGCCGACGAGGTTATACGCGTACCGGCAACAGACGGCAATTTCTTGCCGTCGCTCAATGTAATACCTCTTCAGATATTCGCTTATTATATGGCGGTGCTTCGCGGCTGTGATGTCGATAAGCCGCGAAATCTCGCAAAATCCGTCACCGTGGAGTAATCGTGAATATTGCTTTTCTTATGGATTTTCTGTATAATAAAAGCCTAAAGCATAAAGGCAGGTAGATGAATGGTACAGCTGTATTACGGCTTCGGCAAGGGAAAAACCTCCGCTGCTGCAGGCGCGGCAATAAGAGCCGCAGGCAACGGAATGAGGGTTATATTCGCACAGTTTTTTAAGGACGGCAAATCGGGCGAATTAAAAGTGCTGAGAGACATTCCCGGTATTACGGTGCTTTTGCCGAAAAGCGACTACAAGCTGTTTGAGAATATGACCGATATGCGAAAAAAAGAGATTTTTGAGGATTACACCAAGCTGCTTCGCTCTGTTTTTGAGAGCGAAAATGATTGTGATATGATAATCCTCGACGAAGCACTCGACGCATACACGGGCGGATTTGTTGACCGTGAGCTTTTTTTGAGCTGTATCAAAAGCTGCCCCGACAAGCTTGAAATTATAGTGACGGGTCACGCAAAGAGCGACGATATAGCGGACACTGCCGATTATGTTACGGAGTTTACCGCCGTTCGGCATCCGTATGAAAAGGGCATAAAAGCTCGCCGAGGCATAGAATACTGAACAATATACTGCAAAAAGGAGCCGTAAAAAACTTCCGTTTTTTACAGCTCCTTGGTTTTTATAAAACACTTTATTTATTTTTTGCTGCCGTAAACGCTCTCATAGTTAAACTCGCGGCACTCGCCTTTAACTATATGGAAGCAGCGTTTTCCGAGCGAAAATATGGGACGGTCGTGACGCAGGCTGTCGGAATACACGTCTGTTACCTCGGCATCGGGGAAAAGCTCCCTGAAGCGTCTGACCTTTTCCTCGTCACGACAGTTAAGCCCTATAATGGCACCGGTTTTGGGGTTGTGCTTTGTGCATATCAGCGTTTCAAATTTGAGCCGCCTTTGAATTTCGCACAGTAAAAAATCGGGGCTTGCGCTTATTACAACGGCGTAGCGCTTTCTCTCCTTAAACCAGGGGAATACCTCTTTTTCGTGTTTATCCCAAAACTTATTAACGGCTTTGTTTAGCGGAACGAGCATTACAAAGCAGAAAAAATATTTTTTGAATGTGGTAAAGCTGATTATTTTAGTGACCAGCAAAAGAGCCGTAATTATTTGAAACGGTGCAAAAACGAGTATCCACGGGTAGTGCAGCACACAGTAGCCGAAAAAGCGTGAGCCGCTGTCCATGGGGAAAAGCGTGTGGTCAAAATCATATATATCAACTTGCATAATAAACCCCTCAATTACAATTTGCGGTATGATTTTAACATATTTCATCTTTCTTGTAAATACGGCGTCAAATACCTTGAAAACCGCTTGAAAGCGTGATAAAATAATGAACAATACAGGTGACGGTGCTCATTGTTATGCGAAAAGGAGTTGAACGTATGAGCGAAAACAAAAAAGATAATAAGAATATAGGCCAATTTTTTAAATTTGTTGCTTTTTCCTGTTCTGCGGGACTGATTCAAATAGGCAGCTTCACTCTTATGAGTGAGGTTTTGATAAAGCTCTCGTTCTTCCAAGGCTTAATGCAAAGCAATGCGACGTTTGCCAAAATAATGGAAAACGAATACGGCCCCATGTATCTTATCGCGCTTATTCTTTCTGTTATTTGGAATTTCACGTTTAACCGCAAGTTTACCTTTAAATCGGCAAATAATGTTCCGATTGCAATGCTCAAGGTTTTCGGCTATTATCTTGTGTTCACACCGATTTCTACCGTTTTGGGTAATTATTTCACGGCGAAATTCGCCTCAATTACGGCTGTAAATTATATCGTTTTGGGTATCACGATGATAGTTAATATGATAACGGAATATCTTTTTGATAAATTCGTTGTGTTCAGAGGCTCCGAGGGTACCGCGCAGAATAAAAAGAGCGCGAAAAAGGGCGACGAGCAGGTAAAAGAGCAGGCTTAAAATTTCAGCGTATTCCGACCCGCTGTGCATTTGCGCGGTGGGTCTGTGTTTTGTAAAGGACAATTATGAATTACGAGGACTCGGTAAAATATATACATTCGCTTCTGAAATTCGGTATGAATTTAGGGCTCCGGAGAATATCCGCGTTGCTGAATGAGCTCGGGAATCCTCAGGAAAAGCTCGAATTCATTCATGTTGCAGGCACAAACGGTAAGGGCACCACATCTACGATGCTGAGCAGCATACTTTGCGCCGCAGGCAAAAAAACGGGGCTTTTTACTTCGCCGTATGTATTTGATTTTTGCGAGAGAATACAGATAAACAATAAAAACATTCCGCATGATGACCTCTCTCGCGTTGTCGAAAGAGTGAAAAATGCCTGTGACAGGCTGTCGTCAAAGGGAACGGAGCCGACGGAATTTGAGGCGATAACAGCCGCGGCTATGCTTTACTTTTATGAGCAAAAGTGCGACGCGGTCGTGCTTGAAGTGGGTCTCGGCGGAAGATATGACAGCACCAATATAATTCCATGCCCAAAAGCCGCGGTAATCACTTCAATATCGCTTGACCATACGAAAATACTCGGCGATACCGTTGAAAAAATAGCCGCGGAAAAATGCGGCATAATAAAAAACGGCGGAACGGTAATTACAACGAGCGAGCAAAACGAAAAGGCTCTTTCCGTCATAAAAGATACGGTAAGAGTGAAAAACGGGCGGCTTTTAATAGGCGATGTCTCCGCCGCCGAAATACTGTCCGAGGATATTTTCGGCACGGAAATATCATATAACGGTCTTGCCGTTAAAGTACCTCTTGTCGGCAGGCATCAGGTGGAAAATACCGTGGGCGTTATAACTGCGGCAAGAGCGCTCGGAATAAGCGATGAGTTTATAAAAAAAGGCATAGAGAGCACGGTTATCCACGCACGTATGGAGATAATATCAAGGTCGCCTGTCATTATGCTCGACGGCGGACACAATCCGGAGTGCGCAGCGGCACTTGAAAACGTCCTTGTGCGGTTTGCGGGCGATAAAAGCATAACCGCTCTTATAGGTATGATGGCTGATAAGGATACAAAGGATTACCTTGCCGCAATTTTGCCGCATTGCAAAACCGCGGTGTTTACAAAGCCGTCAAATCCGCGCGCCGAGGATGAGAATGTGCTTATGCGTGAGGGTAAGTGCTTTTGTAGGGACGTTGTTTCCGTAAAAGACCCGAAAGACGCTTACAAAAAGGCACGGAGCCTTGTGAAAAACGGCGGTATGCTGCTTGTGTGCGGTTCGTTTTACCTGCTTTCCGACATTTTCGGAGAGCCCTAAAAAACTTGACATATCTTTGCTCTTTTGATACAATATTTATTCGTGTAATACTGAAATTTAACGGCCGCGTATTTTATTTGCGGTACGATTTATAAACTTGAAAGGCTATGGTGAATTAGTATGGCTCAGCAGGAAACCTTATTGACCGCAGAGGGTCTTCGCGATCTTGAAAAAGAACTCGAGGAATTAAAAACCGTCGGCAGAAAAGAAGCCGCGGAAAAAATCAAAGTTGCGAGAAGCTTCGGCGACTTGTCGGAGAACAGCGAGTACGATGAGGCAATGAGCGATCAGGCAAAGCTCGAGGCTCGCATAAACGAAATTGAGCATATGATCAAAAACGCAAAGGTTTTTGACGAGGAGGCTCTCGGAACAGAGGTTGTTCATATAGGCTCAAAGGTCACTATCACAAACGACGCCGGCGCAGAGCTCCAGTATAAAATAGTCGGCTTTGCACAGGCTGATCCCGACGAAGGCAAAATATCGGACGAATCACCCGTGGGCAAGGCTCTTATCGGCCACAAGGTCGGCGAGACCGTTGAGGTTGAAGCACCTATCGGTCTTCTTAAATTCGTCATTAAGGATATTTCAAAATAATTAAAATTTGTAACGGGGCGAAAAGGAACTCTCTTTGTTCCCTTACGCTCCTTTTTTGACAGGAAGTGAAGATATGGCAGACGTAAAGAAAGTAAACAATGCGCCCGAAGAAAACCTCGACGAGCTGCATATGATAAGAGTTCAGAAGCTTCGTGATTTACAAGCCGAGGGCAAGGACCCGTTTGTTACCACAAAGTGCGACGTAACTCACCACAGTGCGGATATTAAAGCCGATTTTGACGAGCTTGACGGCAAGGAGGTTTCCGTTGCCGGCAGACTTATGTCAAAGCGTATTATGGGTAAGGCGTCATTTTGCAATGTACAGGATCTCAAGGGCAGTATACAGTCATATGTTGCCCGCGACTGCATAGGTGAGGACGAGTATAAAGCCTTTAAGAAAATGGACATCGGCGACATAGTAAATATCAAGGGTACCGTTTTCAAAACCAAAACAGGCGAGATTTCGATTCACGCAACGCAGGTGGAGCTGCTTTCAAAGAGCCTTCAGGTTCTTCCCGAAAAGTTCCACGGACTTACCAATACCGATACCCGTTACCGCCAGAGATATATCGACCTTATTATGAATCAGGACGTAAAGGATACGTTTGTAAAGCGTTCCAAGATAATCAGCAGTATCAGAAATTATCTTGATTCAGAGGGCTTTATGGAGGTTGAAACCCCCATGCTCGTCGCAAACGCAGGCGGCGCGGCGGCAAGACCGTTTGTCACTCACTACAACGCTCTCGACGAGGATGTTAAGCTCAGAATTTCTCTTGAGCTGTACCTTAAACGCCTTATAGTCGGCGGACTCGAGAGAGTGTATGAAATAGGCAGAGTTTTCCGTAATGAGGGGCTTGACACACGCCACAATCCCGAATTTACTCTTATGGAGCTTTATCAGGCATATACGGATTATCACGGTATGATGGATCTTACCGAAAACCTTTATCGCCACGTCGCAAAAGAGGTTCTCGGCACTACCGTTATAACATATAACGGCATTGAAATGGATCTCGGCAAGCCCTTTGAGCGTCTTACTATGCTTGACGCGGTAAAGAAATATTCCGGTGTTGATTTCAACGAAATAAAAACGCTTGACGAGGCAAGAGCCGCCGCAAAGGAGCACAATGTTGAGTTTGAGCAGCACCACAAAAAGGGCGACATACTCAACCTCTTCTTCGAGGCTTTTGTTGAGGAACACCTTATACAGCCTACGTTTATTATGGATCATCCCATTGAAATATCTCCGCTCACCAAAAAGAAGCCGGAAAATCCCGACTATGTTGAGCGTTTTGAGTTCTTTATGAACGGCTGGGAGATGGCAAACGCTTATTCGGAGCTCAATGACCCGATTGATCAGCGCGAACGCTTTAAGGCGCAGGAGGAGCTTTTCGCTCTCGGAGACGAAGAGGCAAATCATACCGACGAGGATTTCCTCTATGCTCTTGAGCTCGGTATGCCGCCTACAGGCGGTATAGGCTTCGGCATAGACCGTATGGTAATGCTGCTTACCGATTCTCCCGCAATCCGCGACGTTTTATTCTTCCCGACAATGAAACCTTTAGATTAAAAAAACGTTGTGAGACAACGACTTGCACCGTTATCAGTAGTTGTTTTACCACTTTTTTACCACTTTTGAAATTTTAGATAGCTCACTATGATATGAATGAAAGGCACTGTTGTTATTTACAATGGTGTTTTTCTTTTTTAGAAATCTTTTCAGCAATAACAGCCATTTAGTGCTGAATGATAATGTTTATAATTATTAACACAAATGTGATTTATGTTTATAATTATTGACATTATGACCAAGAAAAGAAAAGCGGGCAGAGTGTATAAAACTCATGCCCGCTTAAACGCGTTTAACGCCCCTATATTGGAAAAGAAATGGAGGAGTGTAGTTTGGCACTCCTCCGAAATTTGCTTTATAGAGAGTTTCTGCTGGTTGTCAGCAATCTCTTCTTACTGCCAACAACTATGGAAACTCATCCTGTCCCATATTCAGCCCAACTTTTTACGGTACTTTCACACCAGCGTGTGTAAATATTAGACCGATACACTCTCCTGTAACAGTTTGGAATAGATGACTTGCGTTTTTGGAGTACACGCACCAATAACTTTATTCAAGTCGTCCAGCGTTTTAATAACAACCATCCGGTCAATAGTAGTAAGATACATCAACACATTTTTGTGTTGCATAATCAGATTGATAGTATTATTCAGCGTGCCGCGACTCTCGCCATCCCAAATCATAAAGCCGTAATCAGCCTCGTTTGTCATGGCAATGTCTTTCTGCTTATAGAAATCAAACCCGTGAATGTGTGAAGGAACGGCAACGTTGCGAACGTTCCAACCACCAATGTTATTCCGAACTTTACCGTTGCTTGCAAAAATGGTGACATTGCTATACCCTAAGTTGGAATAAAACCTCTGAACAGAAGCATCGACACCGTAACAATCTCCGACAAGAACATCGTAACCCTTTTGATAGATTGTCATCATCCTCTGCTGGACAGAAACATCTAATTTTTGCACCGAACGTGCCCCTGCGATAAAAATTTTCACGGTATCACACTCCTCTCAAATTATTTTGTTTTGGCAATTGCCAGATAGTATACTTTCGCAACAAGTGGGTCTTCTTTCAATACGGCAACGCATTCGTTTGCAGTACTTCCTGTGGAATACAAGTCGTCTATAAGAAGAATATTACACTTGCGTGTTGCGGGCTTTAATTTAACAATAGAGCCGTGCATATCTCTATTGTTCTTATCTATACTCTTGGCGGGTATGTTGCTTATCTTTTTCAAAACATCCTCTGCACAAGGAATATGCATTTTAGCTGATATGGCTTTTGCAATCATATAGACTGGCTGAGAAACTCGTTCAATAGTAGGCGGTGCGGGAAGAATAATATTGACCTTTTTATCTGAAAGCCAACTATTGAGAAACTCTACACACATTTCGGCAATGGATTCACTTGTGTCTAAGTGACCGTTATATTTCAATGAATGAAGCAGTTTCCCGACGGCAGTGTATGTCGTGTTGAATTGGGGATGACCAGACACATCATTACCAATATATTCGCTGTTGTCTACATATTTGTCTATAATAAATCCTTCGTCCCACGAGCCATTAACTTTTATATACACACTCATTGTGGCGTCCACCAACCTACAATTTCTCATCATTATTTTAGCATATATCGAGCCGAATATCAATATTTCGGTTCAAGTTACCCAAAATATTGTGCCGATGTGTTGGTGCAATCTGTATTATCGGGTTCAGACCCGCTTTTTTACTTAGGAGCCAGCAGAATCATCAACCCAAGTTAGTGTACCACTGACATTCTTGAGCACCTGAGTCTTCTCAGCATCATAGCCCTTAACTCTGGCTAACACTTCGGTAAACATCTTTTTAATGTCATCGGCATGAGTCTTATCCATAGAATTAAAACCACTGTTGTTAATCATAATAATACCTCTAAAATTTTCATCAAGATATTTTACACCCACAAAATATCCTCTGAAATTAGTGTTCTTTCTCGTCGGGATGCGAGGACTAATAATCAATTGTCCAGTGCGACATTTCATCAAGCATCAACATAGCGAAACTAATCCCGTGCAGTCTGTTAATATACAAATCCTCAACGCACATCAGCGTCTTTTTTTCGTATAAAGGCAAAATTTTTGTATCGTTGTGCTTGTAAAAAATGTTCTTAATAACAGTGCGGCATTGTGTTCGCGTAAATTCCATCATAATGTCGTTTGTTGCGGCAACGCTTTTCTTAAATTCCTTATCTTCGTCGATATGCCGCTCCAAAAGCTCTTTGATTTCAGCAATGCTGTCAGAGATTTCGTCAGACTTGCCATATTTCTTAAAGAAACTGGCAATAGCCCGACGAGCGGTCTTTGAAGTAAGTGTAATCACGGAAGCGGCAGGAATAACAACACCAAGAATGGCAGCTGTATTTTTACCACTTCCACAGATTATTCACCGTCTTTCTCGTCCTTGGAGCCGTCGATAAAACTGTTGTTAAACTCATTAACGGCAGCTCGATGAGCATATGAACCTCAATATCCGTAATAGTGATGCCCTTTTCACCGAGCATAGAGGTTACGGACTCAATGCACTTGTTGAGCTTTTCCTCGCCGTGAAGGTCAACATAAATCTGCTCAACCGCCTTGACGCAGGTTTTTACAACATCCTTCTTGGTCTTGTCGTTGATAAACTTTGTATAGAGGTTCTTAACGATAATGCCAAGATAGCCCGCCACAGTTATTACCGTGGCGGTTTTTTGAATTTAGCCATTCTTAACGAGGGAAAGGTCGCTTCTCTTAACAGGGCTCATAATTGCGCTGGAGCCGTCCGCACTCTTGTTAATAACAACGCGTTCGCTTCCAGAAACAGCCTCATAAATAACCCAATTCTTGGCACGAACCCAATTTGAGGGAATTGCTTTCCCGGAGTAGTATGTAGTACCGGCAATTTTTACGACATCTCCGGCTTTGAAGATAGTGGCGGTTTCGCCGCCGTTATTTCCGCCACCGGTGTTGCCATCAGAGGCAGCACCAAGGCGCTTATTTATCGGCAGCAATTGCGCCGAGGCGTGAGTATGTTTTTTCAATTTCCCCTTACACTCTCTTAAGATACTTACCCGCGCACATCCAGTTGCCGCTCTCAAGTTGACACCAGTTACCCTGACGAGCCACGACATAGAATATCTCGCCTTTTGAGTACTGCCCGACTCGGCGATACCTTACTGACGGACCTTTACGAACATATAACATTTGGCAAGTCATAGTGTAGGCTGTGCCTCTGTGTGACGGAGCAGGTGAAGCAGCAGATACATTGTTCACGTATGTGCCTTTGGCATTCTGAACGCCGCAAAACTCGGCAGGATTGATACGGGTAACCGTGCCCTGACCGGTGCGAACCTCGTAATGCGTGTGTGCTCCGTAACTGTTCCCGGTATTTCCCATTATGCCGACAACGTCGCCCGCAGACACCCTCTGACCTTTTCTCATAGAGATAGAGGAAAGGTGTGCATAGAAGTGTCTCTTGCCGGTTGAATCGGTTATAACAACAAGGTTGCCATAACTCTGCGTGCCCGTTTTTGTCTTGCCGTCCCAAACTGAAACCATTGATACTGTGCCACCCTCTACCGCGTGGACGGTTTTATCATTGTCTCCGACTATATCAATGCCGCCGTGTCCTTGCTTGGTGTTCACGTTATAAGTGTAAGGCTGAGTTACGCGGTTGCGTCCGGAAAAGAGCATACCCGCTGCATATCCGCCTGTTTCGTCATCGTCATTCTGTCTTACATCGTCTTCCGTGCCGTATGTAAGTGCTCTTGCGCTGTCGTTCAAGCCTTTTGTAGTCGGGTCAACAAGGATTCCGAGCGCAGACAAGAAGTTGACGACAAGCATTAAAACACCTGTCAATGTATCCTCGCTCACTTTAGGCACAACATCAAACATACCGAGTATCTGATACACGGTCGCTAAGAGGAGAGTAGCCAACGATACAACGAAGGTCTTGTTTTTAAATCTCTGTTTAAAGTTGATTTTCATAAATTTATGCTCCTTTGTGATAATTTTCTAAGTCATCGATTCGATGATTTATGACTTTTATGTCGCGTTCTATTACGGGAATACGCTGCGCGAAGTTGTTGTGAAGCCTCACTTCGCGTGTAAGCTCTTCAATCTTAGTGTCTGTCACAGCCTGATTACGTTCAAGCTGTGCGGTCATTCTGCGAGATGTGCTTATTGATGTTATAATCACGCCTAAGAGGGCAAGTCCGCCCGATATAAGCGCGACAGCTACTGCGTCACTCATTTGCTCCCTCACTTTCTTTTACTGCCGCTATCAAGCGATTAGCTTCATCCGGCGTAAGCCATTTCTTAGCGCATTTGGTTAAATTGGCTACCGATATTTTACCGAGAATATACCGCTGCCAAAGAAAATCATACATTGTTGTTATCCTCCTCAATAATAGTAAGCATTATCTCTTGAATTGCTTGAGAATTAGCTTCGATACGGTCTTCTATAGTCAACGGAACGTGCTCTTCTATAGAAGTTAATTCCTCGTTGGTCTCAACCAATTCGCCATCTACATATTTTTTCATACAATACACCTCTCTACTTGAAATACACTTTAACTTGGGTGCCTACCGGGAGTAATGTAGAAGTTCCGCCCGAGGCTCTAAGTGTTAACTTTTTAAAATGGTTTTCTTCTTCCGTTTTGCCGTTGAGCTTTTGAACGCCATATCCGACCTTAGGAAACGCACCGTAAGGTGAGACGCTCTTGATAAGGCGCCCCCAAGTAGTACAGCTCACGAAGGGGGAGGACAATCTGAATCTAAATCCTCCACAGAAATTAAGACCGGTGCCAGGTTTAATGACTATACCGCTTCCGTCACCGCCGCAGGAGACGAAATGAGTCTCGCTCCCTCCTGCACATTTAAGGTCTGCCATTACATATGCCAAGGTCTGCGTGGGAGGGGGCACAACAAGCATTACAAGAAGTTCGGTAGGATAAAGGCCTAAAGCACTTGTGAGAAAATTAAATTCAACGCTCGATACCTCGGTTTCCAACGTCTGCTCCTTCCACAAGTCAAACTCTTTAAGGTCGCTTCGTTCGGATAACACATTTATACCCCATTCGTGTTCGTATAACGTTCCAGTTATAACTTTGTTTTGCACGGGGTTTTCTGATGTTTCGGAAAGTTCGGTGTCAACGTTCTCTTTGATTGTAGCAAGAAATGCATCAATCTCGGCTTTGGTATATGAGTCTCCACCGATAACTTTGTACTCGCCGTTGATAAGACGATAGTGGATGTATGAGCCATTGGATTGATTTGTAATGTAGTAATCGGTAAACTCATTGCCGTCAGAAACACTCGGTAGAGTGGTTGCAACATATGCGAGAGAACCGGCAACCATTTTCCAAGCGTTATCAATCCACTTATAGTAGAGACAGCCGGTGGAAGAGTTCAGAATGTAGTCAACATCCGTTTCGCCACTTTCAGGAAGTGTTTCAACAACGACCGTAGAAGAGGCACCAAATGCATCCCATTGCTTCTCACCGACCGAGTTCGTAATGTACCAGTATTTGTCGTAACCGTCGCCTGACTTTTTTGGGATAAGATAAAATGTCTGTGATTCACCGGCAACAGGAAGCTCGTCTACAATCTTAATTGTAAAAGCCTTATAATCCGCGAGCAAAGCCTGCGTATATGTTTTTGAGAGTTCAACCGCGCCGCGTACTGCGTCGCCAAGCTTTGAATACTTAACCGTGTCCGTCAGCTTATACGCGTCCGCAATTTCATGTGTTACAGCTAAAAGATTTTCCTGAACAACATCAGCGCGACCCTGTGCATAAGAGTAAATATCGGCATTGAGCCCCTGCGGGTCATAAACACTTGGTTGCATTGCTGTGTCAGCTTTTTTCAATGTTTCTTCAAATTGTGAATTGACCTTTGCGCGGGTCAAACTGCCGTCTTCAATGGTCATCTCGGCAAGCTGTCCACTCAGTAAATACTCTGCCATTTCGGCTTTAACGGCTTTTTCAATTTCTTGTGCAACTACTTCGTTGCTCGCCAGCTCTGTAATTTTTATCTCAAGTTTATCAACCTGCGTTTGATTTGCTTTTGTTGCAATTGCCGCCGCATTTGCATTTTCAGCAGCTTTTGCACGAATGATTTCCGTCTGTAAGGCAGTAGTGTCCGCCTTTCGATTTACCTGTGCTTGTAAGTCTGCCGTTTTATTTTCAAGGTCAGTTACGCTCTGACTATTCCATGAGGTTACAGCCTCAATTTTCGCAACCAACTGGTTGTAAAGTGACTGCGAAATTTCTGTGCTCTGAGCATCAGAAACAAGAATGTCGCTGTCAATCTTTAATATAAGATAGTTCGTAGTGGCGATGGTTTTGCCGCCGCTGCCATAGAGCATAAGTGTACAAGTACCGGCTCCGATTTCTGCAGGCAAAAATACACAGTTATCGTCGTCAAGGTACTGATTATATGCTGTACCATTCTGACGAAACTGAGCAAATGTCATTAAGCCATTCCATTCATCGCCAAGGTTGAATTTAAACTTTACAAACTCCTGCGAACCAGATATGATATTGTCAAACGAGGAGGCGATGGATAGCCTCTGGTTGACAACATTAACATATATACTCATTTAATTCCTCCATTCTTCGTAATTGCAAAGCAATACAGTATTTGAGAAGTATGTAAGTCAACATTAAGTGCGATACTCATCTTCCGTATTCTTTGTTTTACTTCCACTTTCCGATAGCGTGGATGTAAATAGAACGTGTTCCATTATTGCCGTTCGTATTAGTTTGATAATATAACCAACTGCATTTAGAGAGGTCTTTACTGTCTGGGAATGCGTTAACCCAATTCGCATAATACCATGGGCACGAACCTATCACAACAGGTTTACCGACAAAAGCAAATGGGAAAGAAGCTGAACCGCTTGTGTAGTAGATATCTGTGCCGACGGGTTCCAAAGAAATTGTAAAACTTTGTTCTCCCCAGCATTCAGCAATCCCACTATTCCACTTTCTATAGAACCATGTTCCACTTAAACCTTGTTCAATGATATAATCCATAACAACGGACTCATTTCCCTTTGCTATATGCACCGCCCCTCCGATGGTTAAATCTCCGTTGGCATCTAAATTACCATCAATTTCGACGGGTACATGAAAGTTGAAATCATTTTTACCCCAATCGAAAGCCGGAACACCACGTGGTACGATAACAGTTTTGGTAATAGTACTAAGTTGGTGCTCAGAATTCCCGTCTATCGCTTGAATCTGAAAATGATACTCTTTTTGGTAATTAAACTCATCATCTAAAGAAAAAGTCTGACTCGAAGTATAGCTACGTGTTCCGAATACGATTTTGGTAGATTCAATATTTTTCCACGCTCCATATGACCCGTCCGATTCTTTGTATCTATAGCGAATAGTTAGGGTGTTTGTCATAGCCCCGAAAGAGCCCCTATAAAAATCACCGGAAAAAGACATTGTAATATCACTACCGGTCGGTTTTGGGCGAGACAGGATTGGGTTAATGGTTAACTGTATATAGGCAATTACCGTTGGGGTTATCGTAACAGAACTTGAATATCCTCTGGAGTCTGTAGTTTTGAAAGCGAATGATGTTTCGGAGCAATTCTGATAAACTTTTGTATTACCAGAAACCGAATCTCCGTTAATGAATTTTGAAACAATAGACGCAGAATTTTTTGCAGTTGCGGTAATAGTCGCAGTCGCCGTAGACTTATACCGAATCAGTTTTGAACTATCTCCTGTTAGAGCTACTGTTGCAGTATTTGTATCAATAACGGTTCCGCTTATATCTGGTGCGCCGGTTGCTGTAACTGTAATTGTGCAGGTGGTCGCATTACCGAGTACGGTTGTGCTTCCTGAGCTACTATATGTACGACAAGTAATAGTACATTTTTCGGTCGGGGAGTTCGGAATTTCTGCATAGAACGATGTAGGAATCTTAAAGGCAATACTTGTATTACTAAACTTGACCTCAGAGGACTGAACTCCTCCTGAACTTGTAATATAACCACTTAAGCTTCCAAAATTATATTGAAGTGAATGATAATATGATGAATTATACTTCGTTACTACGACAGAGGATGAACTTCCTATATTTGCGTCCGTTGCACCTACACTTGATGCTAAGACCTGTGCGGTTGCAGCAACTGAAACATTACTTGTAACTGTATATGTGTTTCCGGAATAAAAGGTTGAACCGTTAACTGTATGAGTCGATATCGCATAATTCGTACTCGGAGTAAAGGTGATTTTTAGTTTATCGTTGTAATAAAGCCTTGCTCCGTTTGACAGATTCCCTATTCCGCCATACCCAGAAGAAGTTCTGTTTACGGTTATGTTGCTACCGGTTCCAGCTGACACATAAAGGGTGTATGTCGCTATGTTTGAAAGAGTTATATAATCATTTGCAAACTCCTGCGACCCATATGAATATATCCTTGTCCTAAAGCTTACATACACATTAGATTTTGTTCCGTCAGCATTATGAACAATTGTTAGTGTCCCGGATGTGCTTCCTTTTTTAGCTGGGAATTCGCGGCTATCCCAAGAAGTTCTGCCTTTGTAGTATACAGTAGTCCCGTTGATACTAACGGTCGTTTCATCGATTGTGTAGTAGTTTACTGCACCACCGGCAGATGTAAGTGTCCATGTTAAGGTTGACGAGTTTGATGCATCATCCGTAGACTCTGTAATGGTTAATTGTAAATATCGCCCATCGTATTTTGAACTTGTATATGTCCAGCTCATAGCTGCTCCTTTCTTTCTATATTATTTAGTTTCCTATATAGAAGCAGGCAGTCCGATTGGAGTCGGTTCCGTCTGAGTAATCCTCAAGGCGGCTATTTGCCCCAACAATCAGATACTGCCGTGCAGTTAAGTTAATTGCGCTAACACCTTCGTTGTTAGCTGTAAGAATTTCCGTTCCGGAACGAGTAACATACATTCCGGTGTTGTCCAAAAGATTTTTGATTTCTTCGCCGCTTTTATAAATGGTGAGACCATCAGCGTTGAAGGTATAGCCTGTGCGAGTCGTAACTTGGTCAACATCTACGCTATATGTCCCATCAGGGTTCTGAACAGAGATTTGTTCCACGATAATATTTATGCCATCAGCCTTTTGCTCAATGGACGAAATTTGCTTGATAATACTTGCGCTGCCATCTGGCTGAAGCTGGTTGTCATCGCCATAAATAACTTTATCGACAAATGTTTTTATCTTTCCATCCACAACTGTAAACAGGTCATTACCATCCTTGTCAAGAATACGAACATTGTGTCCGATAAACATATCGCCGATGATTGTTTCCGCGTTAATGCCGTATGCCGATGTTTCGTCACCAATAATTAACTCTCCGAGAGCAACTTTGCAGCTTTCCCATGCATCATCCGTAAAGACAAGAGTTCTGCCAGTTAATTTAACCTGTCGGGGGTCAAAAGCTCCGTTGCTGAGCCGCTTTTTGCCGGTATAGCCAGAACCATCAATTAAGACTTCCTCACTATCAGAGGCTAAAGCCCTGCTCATGGTCAGATTCCTTGAGGTTTGCAGTGCCTCCTTCATTGAGTCAAACTCGCCATTTTTGATAGGGTAGAGAATCTCTTTAATATAGTTTAGCGTATTTGCAGACTTTGAAATATCGCCCAATACATCGTCGAAGAGTGAGCGCGGGTCGAACTTATTAAATCTATTTCCGAATGTCATGCTCAACGCATGGTCATCATAGTTAATGGTAATATTAGAGAGAAACAGGAGAGCTATATCATCTGTCTCAAGTTCCACGTTGATAAGACAGCCTGTTTCAAGCTGCTCACTCCAATGCTGAAACTCTTTGATGAAAATGAAGTTCTCTGCATCAATGCTGAATTCCTGTGTAGGCTGAGACACTCGCTCTAATCTGGCTTTTGCTCTGTCGTACAGAATCTTCATCTGCGAAAACTTTTCTGAGTATGACATGATGTCTGTAATGGTTACATATTCATCTCTATAACTACCCTCAAAAATATAGTGGCTAAGTTCGGAATACTCATCTTCAGTAAAATATTTTGTAATTGATAAAGACCCTTGCATTTTCTTGATTTTTGTTTTCAGGTCATCAATTTCTTCATTCACCTTGCCGAGTTCCGTCCCGACATTTTCCTGCTTGCTTTCACACTGCGCAATTAAATTATCGATATACTCTAAGGTGTCGGCTATTTCAGGATATACTTCAATTGGCGTGCCGCCGTTTTCAACAATTACAGTATTATAGTTACCGACGAGAGAAGTATCTGATTCCGCCACAACGTTATTTCTGCAGCGGGTATACATTGTGATTTGCATAGCATACTTCTGAAAATCCATCTGTAGCTCATTTGCTTTTTGCAGCTTATCGTAATACTGCAAATTAAGGTCATAATACGGTGTCATTGCGTTTTCAACAGCCTGTTCCCACGCCTTGACTTTCTCTCGTAATGCTTCGCTCATCCAATCCAAATAGAAATCAAAGTTGTAAATAACATTTGTTCCTGTCGGATTGATGGCTGCGATTGTTACGTTTTCATCACCCATAACGCTGATTGCGGTATATAGGTCATCGGCGTTTTCAGTAATGTCCAGCGAATTGATTAAATCGTCTTTTGTCAGATGTATATCGGTTTGACGAACATAATTGGCTTGGTCATACACATTTATGATGCGGTTGATAATATCGAAAACGAAGATACATTCATAAGCATCCTGAACATTATCCATAAGAAAGCCTAAGCAGTTAAGAGATGTATCTACGCCTTCAAATGTTCTATAACGTTTTGCAACAGCGTCGTCAATATATCCGATTGTCCACAGAGGGAGTACCTCGACGATGGTTTCGATAATTCCCTTGTTCGTCCCAGTTTCGTCAGAGGTGAACCTATATGTCCCGTCCTCAATATATGGAATCATTTTTTGCTGGATTTCAACATCGATAGACTGAGCGCTAACATCCTTATAATGCACGCTCTCTGAGTATCCATCTTCGATGTTTGTAATCATAAAATAACCGATGTCGTCCACAAAAATCAGTCTGCGGTTTTGCACGGCACGGTATAGAGCGTAGGTGTGCGCGTTATCTTCTGCGTCTTCCCTGCGAATCTTATTGACTCTAAAATTGAGTTCGCTGATAGAGTTGAAATTGAATACAATTTCTTCAGCCTCGTGGTCTGTTAAAATGCCAACCGTATTGGTAAGCAGTCCATCCTTATAGACACTTCCCGGACTACATAATGTCAGTTTAGGGACTTCGAGGCGGTTGAGAGTACTGTATCGAACAAGCATTACAACGACCTCCTGTTTTGAAATTCGATTTTCATAGAAGCGACATTACCCATTACTGTAAGTTTATTTTCACCATCAAGCAGCCTGATGAAGTTCTGCTTTGCGAACTTTTCATAATACTGACCGCTGACATAGTTCAGCTCGCCTTTCATAACGATAGTTGCATACGGGGATAATCCCACAAACTTAGTAAGGCGTGTACTATCGTCAGAGTTGTTCGAGATGATGATATCTCCGCCAACGCCACCCATGTTAATGGTGACTTTCGGATATACGTAGTCATCAATATCTGAGTCAACGGTAACGCTAACTACAGAACTAATATCTTCGTAGGCGTTGCCGACGGAATAGGACTTCTCAATTGCATCCTGCCAAAACATATTACTGTCTGCTTCGAGCGTAGCTTTATACCCGACAATTCCGCCATTGTATTCAAGCTTCTCCGGATTTACAAATCGGCAATTTAAGTAGTTGCGTTTGCGGACGCCATCAATGTATTCAAAAGTTTCTCCGTACAAATCGTCAGCTATATCAAAATATAATTTGCAGTACTCTCGCTTGTTAAACAACCATTTTTCAATTGTTCGACGCTCCGACAGTTCCAGCAATCGCTCGTTATCTGTAACAAATTCGATATCAAATGAAAGTATTGCCCCGGAGTAATCATCATCCATAAGATATTTGCGTTTTGCTTTCTTGCTAAAAAGAGAAATGCTTTCCTTGGCGCCGCCGAGCTGAAGCATTCTTTCTGTTCCAATCGTAGCGATAATTAAGCCATACTGTCTTGACATCTTTCCAGCATACTCAAAATGAGAACCATAAATATCAGCCATCTCATCACGCTCCTTTCTGTGTTAATTTTCTGAAATAAATATTGTTGCACCCTTTACCGCAAAGGGTGGGTAGAAGTGCGTAAATAGAACCGGGCTCCCCTATAATCGGGGAGCCACGATTATTACTTATTAAGCTTGTTGAATTCCTTTAACATGGTTTCAACAGCTGAACGCTGTTCTCTGCGAATCGCAGATACCGTTTGCTGGTCGGCGTTACCACGAACGATAATATCGCCCATATTGATTTCGTTTTGACGAATAACAGGTTGAATAGTGTCGAGCAAGCTTCCGCCGAGAGCGCTGCGGATAATCTTCTTTAGGATTTCTCCGCCGCCATTTGCAAACTCATAGAGGAAGTCGCTTGCCTTGGCATTAAGCACCTTTTCTCCTCCGGTGAAGAGTTTATACCTCACACCATCCTTGGACTCAAAGGTCGTTTCTGTACCAAGTTCGTCGATTGAATGAAGTCCCGCCGTTGCCTTCTTGGTTCCAGTAGCGTATCCAACGATATCAGATTTGTTAATCCATCCGGTATATACGCCGTTTCTTCCGATAAGAACTTCGTTCCCTTTTGTTTGATAAACGGTGTATGTTCCGCCCGGTACGAAAGATGCCATACGAACGCCACGGCTCTTTGAACTGAAGTGCGTCGCGGTCTTTTTAACCGTAATCGAAGAACCTTTAGATAGCGACGGTGCATTGCTCTGTGAGGTTGATGGCTTAGAGGACGAAGAATTGGAGGGCGGTTTCTGACTTTGATTTGAGGGATTTGTACCAGACACCGCTGAGGTATCCCATCCGGTATTGGGCTTATATCCCGTCGCATTTGTCAGCTTGACACCCTTATAATCCTTACCGTAGAGTTCCTTATATTCAAGAAGTGCCTTATAAGCTTCCTCGTAAGTATCTTTAACATCGTCGTCATTGCCGGTGCCGTACTTACGGTTATATTCAAGCATTTGCTGATACAGATTTCCCGTGTTTTCCTGAATTGCAAGGAGGGCTTTGTTGAACATCATCTCGGGATTGTTCAACTCTGCATCAAGTGCATCAATCTGCTTTTGAAGCTGCTCTTCCTGTGCGTTATAGGAATCCTCTAATGCGTCAAGAGCAAGGTCGAGAGCGTGCTGCTTTTCAAAATCATCCAGCTCACCCTGTGCGTCAGCAAGGTCTTTCTGTAATTCTGCTTTACGCTTTTGTGCCCACGCGGAATCATCAGATTCCAATTGCGCCAGCTGTGCCTGAATATCAGAAACACTCTTTCGTTTTTCTGACTGTTCTTTAAGATACTCCTCTTCATCATATTGGTCTTGGAGCATCTCTTTCTGCTTATCATAAAACTCCTTAAGATAATCAAGCTTTTTATCGATAGCGTCTTTTTGATTTTCGATATCCTGCTTAATCATGTCCTCCTGATAATCGACAAGTTCTTCTAAGGCATCTTTGGCGTTATCCTTGATATCGTCCTCGATGTCTTTGATTGCATCCTTGTATGATGCCCACTTATCCTGCAGGGACTGGATATAGTCGTCCGTGTCGTCTAACCCTTGGGCGCGGGCGGCTTTGATTTCCTTTTCAACAGCGCTGATAAGCGTCTTATACATAGAGATGATTTTCTTGCTCTCGCCGTCGTAATTCTTACGCATAGAGATTTCGTGCTCAACATCGTTCAGATAGTCCTTAAACAAGTCCCGAAGACCCTTATAGACTTCTTCTTGATATTTATAGAAATCATCAAGAGTAATAATGTTCTCTTTGTATGCCTGTTGATAAGCGCCATTCAGCCAATTCAGATAGTCCTCGACATTTTCGGCATCCATATCAAGCAAATGATTATGCATCTTATATTGCTTTTCAAACCAGTTTTCCTCGTCTTTTTTGCTTGAGCTTTTGGAACCAGAACCAGAGCCAGACTTAGAGCCAGACTTAGAGCCAGACTTAGAGCCAGACTTAGAGCCAGAACTTGCCTTTTTGTTGTTTGTGGAAAACTTATTGAGGCTTGTATTCCGAAGTGCTTTTAATGCCGCTATCTGACCGTCAATTTGAGAAATTGCCTGAGTATAGTTGGAGATATCCAGTTCAAGGTCTGAGATGAAGTCTTCAAGAGCAATCGTCTTTGATTCGTAAGAATATGATGTTCCCTTGAAATTTCCGCTTGAAACGGTTATATTACCCTTACTACCAGAAGAGCCGCCAGCGCCTTCGCCATTTACGTTACTCGAGCCCTGTACCTTACCGCTTCCGATACCCGCAATTGCCAATGCTGCCTGATGTGCCTGTTTAGCAACTGAAGCAATTGACAATTTTGAGTTCTGCATATTTTTATAGATTGACTGCGCAGCATCATAAGCAGCCTGATTAAAGTTGCCCTGAACATCTGTGCATACTTCTGCAGCAACGCGATTAAACTCTTCGGAGTTTTGCGCCATCGCGGCACACGCTAATTGATACGCCGTTGCTTCATCAATGCCAGCTGCAATCATCGCCTGAACTACAGCGTTACCGGCGTTAACCCTGTATTCTGCAACTTCTTTAGAAATTTGTCCTTCACCAGTACCCACGCTCTTTGCAAGTTCAAGCTGCGCTTTGGAAAATTCCATTTTTGCAGTGAGGACAGATTTATCCGCTTCAAGCTCTGCAATTTTGGCATCAATTTGAGCTTTAAGTTCGGATTCCTTGCCAGAGATAAAGGCGTTAACAACGCCCTCGTTTAGAGTGATTTGACCATCTGCGGCAACTGTAGCGTTGTTCAAAATCTCCGGATATACCTTTGCAAACTCTAAAGCCTTTTCAAGTGAAATCGTAAAGCCATTTGCAACGGTTTCCTGAAGGTCGGCAACGGTCGTAAGTGCATTAGATACGGATGTAATCGCATTTGCGATGTTAGAGAAGTTATTAAGCGCTGCTGAATATGCATCAAGGGAGGTAGCGATTTCGCCGTACAGCGTTTTGTAAATACCAAGCTTTGCTTGATTGGCTTCAATTGCAGCCGCGTTCTCATTCATCGCAGAAGTGTTTGCCTCTACAGCAGCAGTGTACTCTGACTGCCTGTAGGCTCCGGGCTCTATTGCACCGACATAATCATCTGCATAAACTTTTGCATTCTGCAGAGCTTCATTTTGCTCTTCAAGGGCTGCCTTTTCGTTTTCAAGTTCAGTAATACTCGCCTCTATAGCGCGAATATTTTCCTCCATTTTAGCATTGGCGTATTCTTTCCATGCTTCTGTATTGAGTTTGACGACACCATTTTCTTCGTAAAGGTAGTCCAAATAGTCTGATGTTGAGTCTGCTAATGCTTTGATTGTATCAGCCGACAGCCCACCTGAAGCCATTTCTTCTTCTGCGGTGGTTAAAATGCTATATGCGTCTTTTAGGCTTGTCAGTGATTTTGATAAATCAGACAATGAGTCGTTTGATTTATTTGCCTCTTCTCGACTTTCTTGAAGCTTTTTAATCCAATCATCAAGTGTCCAAGATGTAGTGTCGTTATTTAAGGAGATTTCATATACTAACGAGAAATCGTCGCTATTAAGGGAATTGAGCCAATCCTTGTTCTTATCCTCGACCTTTTTCAATAATTCGTCATATTGACCCTCGATGTCGTTCTCGTCAAAGCCGAGAGCTAAATATATTTTCTTTTGTGTGTCTTCGTCGAACTGGTCAATGACGCTCTTAGCGTTTTTAATTCCGTTAATATACTCTTCGATAGTACAGTCGCCGCCATCATACTTTGCCTTCAAATCAAAAGTTGCTGTCAAAGTATTTGCGTCAGCTGTACTTAGTTTCCCAAATGACCCAAGAAGGTTATTGAGGTAATTGTATAAGTCGTTTAATGAATCAAATTGAGAATAGAAATCTGCATCAAAACCAGATACAATATTACTTACAAGATTTTGAACAGCGGGCGAAATATTAGAATACGACTCCAAAAATGCGTTGCTGATATAAGCGCTAACGATGGATTGCATATTCTGCGCCGCAGCAGCCATTTCCGTATCAAAATTGCCAACGATACCAGATACGACTTCTTTATTTTCGCGTATAGCCCGAGCAATAAACTCACGACCTGTTTCACCGCCAAGTCCAAGAAATCCATCTGTTTGTTGTTCCAACCCGGCATCTTTTAATGCTTGAACAATTTGCACCGCATTCGATGTGCCAGCTCGTGCATATTCATCAATTGCCGCTTCAATATCTGTGGAGGATAAAATCTTTTTCAGCGCATCATTTGCTTTTGTTGTGTACTCATTGCCCTTGAAATTGGACTCATCAAAATCCTTTTTCTTATCTTTGAAATCATCGAGTAATTCAAGAGCTTCCCCAAGAACTTTGTTGTTCTGAGCTTTTACAAGGTTATTATAAGCCTGTGTAAGTTCTTCAACATTGCCCTTACACGATAAAATAGCTACACCTTCCTCATTATAGCCTTTTATCATAGTTGGGAACATATCGGCAATCTGACCGACTATATCTTTATACTCTTCATACTGCTCGGCAGAGAGTGAAATACGGTTTCCAAAAGCATCGACACCCTGCGATAATTCCGCATACCTATCGGATATCTTATCCAGTGTTCCTTTTGAAGATGTCATCTCGGACTGCTGTTCTCTATATGCCTCTGCCGTATCAATTGCGGCTTGACGTGCTTCGTCAGTTTTTTGGTTATATAAAGATAACCCGCCGACAAGCGCAGTAAGAGCAGCGAGAACAAGACCGATTACAGGAATCGACGCTTGCATTGCAGCGCTGGCTGACACAGTTCCAGCGGCATAAGCTTTCCAAGCCGTAACAGCGGTGGGCAAGATGTTGATAACATTCGTTATTCCGCTCTTTAAGCTTCCGAAAAATGAAATTATCTTTTTGACTGCCGCGACAGCAAGCAATTGAACTTTACAAGCAATAAGTCCGCCTTTTGTAATTAAAAGAGCAGAAGTAACAGCAAGCAGTATTGTCTTTAATCCGCCGAGCGCTGTGATAACTTTCGATACTCCATTTAAGAAGTCGAGAATTCCGGTTCCTGCATCAATGAATACTTTTACTAAATCGCTACTAATCACATTATTAGACAGCGTTTCAAAGCTTGCCTTCATAATGTTGATTTTGCCCTGAATAGACTCTAAAACTTTCTCGTTTTCTTTTAGAGCAGAGCCCGCAGAATTAGCAGATGTTTTCAACGCTTCTTCTGCAACTGAAAAGTTATCCAACAGTGCGGCAACAACGTTTGAGTTTCGCTTACCACCGACCATCTCGAGGATATTTGCCTGCGTTAAGTCGGTTAACTCTCCCCAGACCTCAGAAAGTTCTTTGAGTATCTGATAGGTCGATTTGAATGTATCTTCGTCGATTTGAATATCAACTTTATTATTTGTGAGGGCTAAAATGTCCTCGCGAAGCTTGGACACGCTGGTCGCCATTCCGTCGGTTGCTTCTCCGGCTTCTTCTGCTTCTGTTTTAGCGGCGCGGAGATACATGGACACGGTTTTGAGCGTTGTACCGACTTTTTCAGGGTCTTGAACAATTGTATTTGCAGCCGTGGCGAGTGCAATTGTTTCATCGAGCGAGTTGTTGGCTGCGTGCATAGCAGCAGCGGAACGGAGGAGTGCCTCTCCAACACCTTCGGATGATATCGCGTAATTGTTACCAACCTCGTTGAATTTATCAACGATAGTCATTGTGTCATCAGCAGCAATATCGAAAGCTTGCATAGTTGCAATAATGCTTTCCGATGCTTCGCTGATATCCTTAATGCCATCACCAACATTTTTATAAACAATCGCAGTATCGGCAAGTTTTTCAGCTTCTTCAATGCTGAACCCAAGTCTTGCAAAATCGGCTGTAGCAGTTACAGTATCTGACAATGCAGCACCAAGTTGTTTCGCTCTCGAGGCGGCATTGACAAGAAATTTTTCGTAGGTGGCATCCGTCTCATTTGTAACCTTTTTAAGTTCAGTCATTGCCGTGTCAAGTTCGATTACAGCAGAAACCATTTGCTTAACGCTGCGGAATGCCGCCATAATTACTCTTGTAATACTAAACCATGTTCCGAACTTACTTGACAAGCTTCCAATTCTCTCGGAGAATTTTTGAGTGTTCTCTCCAGCAACACGGATGGCGGTGGATGATTGCACGGTAGTCGCTTTAATTTCGCTAAATTTTTTGTTGAATTCACGCGCTGACATCTCTCCATTTTGTAGTTCTCTCGAAAGTTTTTCAAGAGCATCAGCTTGCTGCGAGTAAATTTGATAGTCCTTGCTTGAATTACCATGCTTAGCCGCAGTCCACTTTTCTGTGTTGCTACGGACTGCCGCAAGAAGCGTATTAACTTTGTTTAGTGCGGCATTATATTGCTCTGTCCCCTTTGATAGTTTTACTTCCTCAAAGGTTGCCCCTGCAACTTCTGCACGGAACGCAGACATGGCTGTTTTTGCCCCTTCAATAGCCGTGCTGCCATCAAGCCCGACTTGTTTAAGGGCTTCACTTAACGAAATCGACCCAGAGGATGCTAACTGCAACGCATTCGTGAATAAGCGAACCTGTTCTTGTAAAACTGTATACGAACTAAGATTGGCGGCGTTGCCGTTGGAATTCAGCAAATTCTGCATTTGAGCAATAACAGAATACATTTGGCTCATATTGATAGTGCCGGATGAACCTGTCTGTTCCATCTCAACTCTGAATGCTGCAAGAGCTGTCTTAGCATTTTCAATAGCCGTACTGCCATCAAGCCCGACCTGCTTAAGGGCTGCATCAATAGAAATTGCTTTATCCTCGGCAATTTCCAATGCGCTTCCGAATAAATCAGCTTGCTTAACTAACTCAGAATATGTGGAAGCAACCTGAGCATTTTGATTGGTACGCATTGCCGCAAGTAATTCGCGATATGTATTAAGAACCTGCCTTAGAGAGGTTTCATGTTCCTTTTCTGCATTTGCAGCCTTTATGGATGCTGCAGCCTGTGTATCCGCAGCTCTGCGTGCCTCATTTGCAATATCGGCAATTTCTGCAGTAGCCTTCCGACGCGTACTACCCGAGGAGGTATTCGTGCTGGCAGAGCCCAACTGTTTGTTGATTGCCGTGATTTGATTTCGTAAACTTTCAACCGCCTTTTGGTCAATATCAAATGCGACTTTTATTTTAGGCGGAGTTTTGTTGAGGTCAGATACCAGATTACTGATATCTTTTTTCATCTGTTCGTAACTAAGACCAACATCAACCCCTACTGACAATAAAAAATCAGCCATCTATTTCTCACCTTCCTTTTATAAAAGAAAGGATTGGCTCAATGCCAATCCTTAATAGTTCGCTGTGTCAGTAGGGTTGCCGTTCTGACACTAAGCTTATTTGTAAATATCATCGACCTCGATGTCCGTCACACCATAATCCGAAGCGTAGTTTCCCATGTAATCACGAATCGCGTTCTCGATGAAATGAGCACCAGAACGGTGCTGGAGGCTGGGAATGTTAAACGGAGAATGATGAAGCCATATACCATAGACAACGTGACCTGCATCATATCCACTATTGAGCAACGCGGCAATATTATCAATGCCGTCGTATTCATCAGTGCAAAGTGAATCCCGTCGTAAGTCATTCTCAAACCATACCGGGATTTGATATTTGTGTTTGCCGACCTTGTATGGGGTACCGTGGTCGAGCTGCGACAACGCCTCAACAGCAGTTGCACCAAGTTTCCCGTCTGCAAATCCAGAAGTTGCCTCAAGACTTCTGATTTCATTTCGCAGAACTTCAATAAATTTAGCAGCAGCAAATGCGGGAGATGTCGGCATACCACCGACAGTATTGGATTTGCCACCGCCGTTGCCGGTCAATGCAAATTCGTCCGTCTTAGCTTCTATTTGCTTTTGAAACTTTGATGTATTTGTTGCTTTAACTGCTTTCTCCATGATGGATTTCATGTCGATGTTTGACATTATTTATCTCCACCTTTGGGCGCTGCCTTCTTCTTTGATTTCGTCTGAGATACATAAGCCTTCACAAGCTTATCCTCGTCGAGCTTGCCACCAGTGATTGCACCGATGAGTTTAACTACATCGTCGGAATTTACATTAGAAAATGTGGAAGACAGTTTTTCCTGAAGAGCGTTAAAGCTGGTGTAAAGCTCATTCATCTGCTTGTGAACCATCTCGATATTCGCCTGAGCAAGATTTTTGAGCTTATCGTTGATTGCCTGACACATTTCGTTAAACTGCTGTTCGTTGACATGGGGGAGAACGCTTTCGATAATATCAGAGCAATAAATCAGGTTGTATTTATGTTCCGAATTATCGGGCAGGGAAAGATTCGTATACATATCAACAATGCAGCACTTAATAAAGAAATCCTTGACCTCGGGGATGTACGAAGCATCATCTGTCGTAAAACAGCCTTTGACAACCGTATTTACAAAGGTCATTACCTCTTTAAGCGTAAGCGTCTTTTTGATGACAAGGTCAACGCCATGCCACTGTAAATTTTCTGTCGGTGTATAGTTTTCTGCAACAATCTTGTCGAATGTGTTGATTGAAATCTTCTTTGTTTTTGTCATTGTAAAACTCCTTTCATCCTTTGCGAGCTTTGAATTTTGAACAAACGCAATCCTTAATCTCGTCCTGAATACGACCTTCTTTTGCTTGTCGTAAAATACTACAATTTCGTGAGTACCTTGTACACCCGACGCATCTGGAGACGAAAGCCTCCATTTGAGGCGCGTCATCGAAAACGCCTATATAGTCAACTGGATGAATGATTATTTCCATTCGAGGATTTGTTTGGTCGTAATATATTGCTTGTACGCGCTCGCAGGTGACATTATCGTCCAGCCATATAAGTTGTGTGTCGGTTATTGCGTCAAGCATTACTTTGAAATAGTTGTTTCCGTCCAAATTTGTTGCTGGGAAATAAAAAATCGTATCAACATAAAAATGTTGAGTCTTGTTCGGTGTTAAAGACCACCCCTGTCTTTTTACTTCTTGCCGTACATATTCAGCAAATTCCGTTCTGTATTTAGTTGCCTCTGGCGTTTTATAGGACATTGCCATCGGTCTCCCGTTTTTCACGATTGCCCGATAAGCCAGATAATGATTTACTGATGGGGGAATAGGGGAGGTGAGCCGTAATTCTGTTATTTTTACCACCTCGTTTGTGATAAAAAGGCTGCATCTATGAGATGCAGCCTTCTGTTTTATACCATCGCAGTTTCTTCCGCTTCGTCATCAAAATCGTCTGCGAACCAATCATCCTCGTTATCATATTCATCGAGGTCGCTAAAATCGGTCACAGTCGGTTTGGCAACAACTGCGTCTTTATCCGCAACTTCATTCTTTGCGGGGATTCCCGCACGAGACGCTTCGATTTGAGCAAGGTAGCTTGCTCCACACTCGGGGGAACAAGCTACATCTTGCCAGCGAAAGACTCCTGCGACGCGGCGCACGGTATGACAATACTCGTATTCCTTACCGCACACTCTACATTTCTTAATCGCAGTCGCCATAATAATTCTCCTAATGATTAGTCAGCGTCAGCAGTGTTGGCACCGAAAATGGTATAAGTCCAAAGCTGACCGCCAGCACCGCAAGCACCGGCGAGAGCCTCTGCCTCGAACGCATGAACTGTCTGGTTGTCGCCCATCTCGAATGAGAACTCACCAGAGAAGTCAGCCTTCGGAATGAAGAACTGAATACGGTACACATTAGCGCACTTATCCTCGCCGAGAGCGTCAATATAAAGAGCGCACTTGCCAGAATAGCTGTCGCTTTCATTCTCGAGGACATCGGCAGTGATTTTACGCTTGTAGTAAACAACAACCTCAGAACCGTCGGCAACATCGGTATGGAAACCAAGAGCCTTGGTAGAGGGGTCATATGTAAACTTACCAGCAGCGGCAGCAGCAGCCTGCTCAAGTTCATCGCCGAGCGTACCGTCAGCATTGCGAACATACAGTGCCTCAATTTCCGCACCGGTCGTCCCAACAGCCTTCCACTGGGTATTCGCAGCCGAAGACTTCACGGTAAGATAGTCAGTCCAAAGCACTTCCGTAGCCTTGTTCTCGAACTTACCGCCAGTCTGCATTTCGAGCAGACCACCAGACACAAGACCGTTAGTACCGCTGACGGTCACAGCCTTGTTGCGCTTTAACTTAGCAAGCTTACGACCAGCCTTACCGGTGACTTCAGTAGATTCCTGAGACTGAGCAAGAGATGCGGTCTGGAGCTCATCAAGAGTAAACTTGTAGTTGCCAGTGACAATATCAAACGCAGTGATGGTCTCAAGACTGGTGATAGTAATATCATTGATATTCATAGACACTTTCCTCCTAATTGATTATTTGTGAGTGAGCCAGTTCAAATCATCTTGGCTCAAATCTTTGGCGTTTACCGTACCGGCATATACGCCATACATTCTGTTGTCATAATCGACTTTCTTAATAACCTGTCGAACACTTTCGTTAAATTGATAAATTGAGAGTTCTCTTGTCCCCTCAAAATCGTATTTGTACTGTTCGGTATTAACCATAGCAATTATGAGAGACTCAAGCTGCGACGCTTCTTTGCGATTTCGATGACGCTTCATTTTGTCACGTGCCCGCTTGAGCATATATTCTTTCGCCTCTATATTGGCAGGCTTTCTTCGGTTCTTTTCGAGGTGGTGTATTTTCCGAAGGACTCCGGCGATTTGACTGTGAATTGCACGGTCAATTGTGATATCATGCTCCTCATCAAGCAAAACGATATTACCGTTCTGCTCGTTAACAGCCATCTTGAATTTGGATAGGTCTAAATCGCCAAAAACGAGACTTGTATTTTGAGATTTCAACCCGGCAAACATTAGCAAGAATAGCTCATATTCATTTATCGATGTGAAGTCGATGCCCGCATCCTCCAGTTGAACCATTAAGTCCACTGGCATTGCCGTCAGGATGGAGACAAGACCGTAATAGCCATCCTCGTCGTCAAGGATTTGCCCGACGCTCGGGATGACAATACTGATAGAGTCGTTGATTGCGTACTGCTTTTTATAGAGGAGATTTTGGGTGGGCATTACCCATCCTTACGATTGGACGGAGTCTTTTTCTTGGGGTCGTACTGCCTATTGAAATCAACGGCATAGAATGTCATGCACTTTCCCTGATAGTCTGTCATTGGCGCGAAACGCTTTACTGAATAAAGGTTTAACTCGCCAAGACCATATTCCCGACTTCCGTTAATCGCTTTACAGATTTCCGAGCATAGCTTGTCTGTACGAACACCACCTTCGGGCAAACGAAGTAAGCTCCTATGTGTAAATACCCACACATACAGCGTGGGTAAAAGGTATGTTTTATTTGCGGATTTTTGGATATCTACATCGAAACAGATATATGTATCGCCGTGCTCAACAGTTTCAGGAACATACTCGCACGGATATACGAGGTTATAAGCAAGACTCTCTGGGCTCTTGAATTTCATGTCCGGGTCGAGTAACCGGACGATAGTATCGTTCGTCAGTAAATCTTCCATGAGTTTATTCTTGTAATCATAGAATTCATCAAGCTGCACTTATAACCACACCTTCTTTCCGCTGGTATCTGTTTTTGAATCATCAGATGAACCTGTCCCGTCATTGCCGGTTGAGGAATCGTCTTTTGGGAAATGCTTGTAATAATCGGCGATTCCAAGTTCCATATTATCATCGTCTGTAGAGACAACTTCCTGCAAAACAAAACTGTAAATGCCGCTGCCCTGATACGACTTGCCGACCTTTAACGGCTTGGTCAAAAGGTATGCAAGTTTATCATTTGCATCCGGGTCATCGATTAAAAAGCGATTTTCTCTACCGAATTTTACAGTATGTTCGTTCTTGGCGATTGTCATAGAAATACGAGAGTCACCGCGTGTAACAATGAAGTTTCTGTCCTCGTATTCACCTGTAAGATACTTGGTACCATCTTCAATAACACACCACTGTTCTCTGATGATATCTTTGTCATCCACCCACTTGAGTAAATGGTTACATTGAAGCAACTTGGTACGGGTATACACTTCATTATTCGCGTCCTTCTCGACAACGAGCCAATAGTTTTCTTCCCATTCAACAAGGGAACCACATCTGATGTCATCACCCGGAAATGATATCATCTTTTTCTCATTCAGATTGTCCGAATTGATAATTGCTACCTCTTGAGGCACACCATCGATATTTACCTGATGATAAGACAGACTGTCTCGAAGATTTGATTCTAAAAAATGAAGTTCTCTTCGAAAGACAGTTTTGCGCTTGGTATCTCCGCGAGCCTCAATACGGGTTTTATATGTATCCCAAACACTCACATAGACACCTCCTCGATATACCGGGACTTCAATTTGTTGCAGATAGAAATTGCCCGAAATACTTCGCGTTTCACTTCATAAACTGAGCAATCGGGAGTATCAATTAAATACTGCAAAATAGAAAGAAGCGTTAAATACAATGAATCGTCCTTAATCGCTTCAATGAACTCTTTGCATCCAAGAAGTTCAATCTGAAGGCTGCGCATATATATTGAGAGAGACTCTTCTCCATTTTCTTTCATAGGGAGAACCTTAAAAAAGCAGTTTACAAGGTTCTTGAAATAGCTGTGGAGAAATCTCGCATCAATTTTGCAACCGGCTGCTGTTTCCATCATCATAAATGAAGGTCACTCAGCTTTCCGTTATTGTAAGAGTACTCTCTAATAGCCTGCGTATAATCTCTCTGAGCTTTTTCATAAGCCTCACCGACTCGATGCAAAAGTTCGGCGGGAGAATAAGTGGTAAAGTCTCTTGTGTTTAATGTATTCTCGAGCAGTTCCTGCTTGTAGACATATGGTTTTAGCCACTGAACCACCATTCCTTCAGATATAATGTCAATAAGCTCATCCGCATCTGTTTCGGGGATATCAACAGCGAATTCTCTTGATTCATCATCTGCATTTGAACTTAAGTCATATTTACAATTCTTTTTGAAGGCAGCTACAGCTCGCTTCATATATCCGTCAACAATTGCATTTCTGTCTTCATCCGGCAGTGAAATGAAATCGTATTCTGAAATTTTAGACAGGAACGCACCCAAGAATGAGTCGTAGGGGATGCTCATATAGCGCCTCCTTACTTCTCAATCAACTCAGTATCAAGCGCTTCTTCAAGAGCCATGATAGACTTGCGAGAATCGATTTCTCCATCAGCAATTAACTTACGGGCGCGATAAGCGACAGATTTCTTTAACCCATCCGACATAGTCGCAGCCAGCTTCTTGATTTCCGCAGGTGTCATGCTAAAGATGGAATCAAAATCATCGATATGTAAAGAGTTCTTATAGAACTGACGAACGCCGAGGTAATCAATAACCCATTCCTCATCTTCGTCGAACATAAACCAGTTGTTTTCAAACATCTTTTTGCATGAACTTTTTGCGTTGCGAAGTTCTCGAAGCTCCATTTCCTGCTCATCACCGAACGCTCCCCAAGAGAACTTTTCGCCTGTACGGGGACTTTTATAGATTAACCTTCCCTGAAATCCATTACGAACTGTGACGTACTGAGTGGGGTCAACCTCCTTGGGGACGATAGGCATTTCCTTTTCCTGCGCAACGGCGGGAGCAGTCTTGTTTTTATTAGTTGCCGAGGTTGTTTTTGTTTTTGTATTTGCCATAACTCATATCCTTTCATTCAAAATGCGAGGGCTCTATGAGCCCTCGCGAGAGTGGTTTACAGATTAAGCCATTTCGTAACGTCCAATACCAGCGTTGCCACCAGCAAGAACGATACCCATGCCGTATTTCTCACCGTAGAAATACTCCTGAGTGAAGTCGGCTTTCGTGGTCGGGTCGCCCATGAGAACAATCGGGTTGCCCTCGTAAACAACCTTAATGGGCTTGTCGTCACCGGCGATAATGGTGAGGACGTCGTCCTTCAGGACAAAATCGGTAGAGCCGACCTTATGACGCTGCGGGGTTACAACAACGGGAGTTCCGTAGAACTTACCAGCGTAACCGAGGTTGTAAAGGTCAGACTTGAAACCTTCGCCCTGAATAGAGGGGACGAGGTTACGGATAGCCTTCTTAGTGCCAACGATTGTGGCAGGCTTGCCGCCCGCAGCAGCCTCAACATGGGCGATGAGGTCTAAGAGGGCTTCCTCATCATAAGTACCTGCGGTGGGGAAGTATGTAACACCACCAAGGTCTGCAGCGGTAGCACCACTCCAGAGACCGTAAACGTCGTTGAGCAGCTTCTGGCGGAAAGATTCTGCAACCTTATTGATAAAGTCGTTGAAGTCAACGCGACCGGAGAGTACGCGATTGAGTTCCTCATAGATTCTCACAGCCTTGAGGGAAGTGGGAATAGAGGTCTCCTTCGCTCCGCCGAGGCGCTGGCGACGAATGCCCTGAGTGCCATCCGCAGCTTCAGACACAACAAAGAGAGTGTTGTCCTCAACAACGAAAATATTCTGGTCGCCTTCTGCGAGGTTACGGAAGTCAACAAGCGCGTTGAAATACTCATCGCCCTGAAGACCCTCAACAACAGTACGGCTGAGGATTTCCTCGATGAGAGTGAAAAGACCACTGCACTTACCGTCGCGAATAGCCTTATAGTCTAATTTGGTACTGCCGCCATTGGCATCGATAAGTGCCTGACGGAGAACGTCCTGAGACTGCTTAGTAGAGTACTTCTCAACATTACCCTTATAAGCGTCAACAGCGAGCTTAACAATTTCTTTCATATCAGTCATGATTTATTTCCTCCTTTCAGTGATTAGTCCACCTTGATGACGTAGTATGTATATCTACCAACGACATCAACAGCGATGATACGACCAACTTTGGTGGAGCCACTGGTAGCCGAAGCCACAAACGCAAGCTTAGTACCGGCGGCTAACTCAACGATATTTCCAACGGCGGGAGTGCCGGTACCGGAGAGCGCCTCCGCAGTGACAGAGAAAGTGTCGCCGCTGTGGATGTGATAACCACGGCAAGCCTTGCCAGCCTCGTTTACGAAGTCATCAAGATTGTGCTTATGCTCGTCATATACCACCTCAGGAGAAGCGATAAGAACGATATCGTCAATTTTGTCATTAGCGGCAACCGCACCGCCGATATAGATTTCGCGCTCACCAGTCATGAGAGCGCCAATTTTAAGAACATTACCGTTTTCAATAGCGGTAGGGGTGGCACCATTGGCGCCCATATACTTCACGGACACAAGCTGACCACGGACATCGGTGCCAGCCATAGCGTCAGTTCTAACTACTGCATATGCCATAATGTAATTACCTCCTGTTAATTATTCAGATTCAATTCCGTACTGACGGAATAATCCGCCATACGGTTCTGTAGTTGTGTCGGTTTTATCGACCTTGATTTTCGGAGCCTTTGTGCTTGCGTCATAAGAGAATTTCGCAACAGTGTTTCTGCCACGAATTGCAAAGCATTTTTCCTCCAACGTAGCAACATCATACTTCTCGGCTTCCGCCTTGAGAGCTTCAAACGCTTCTACGCCTAATAAATCTTCAAACTGAGCGAAGACTTCATCTCGCTCTGTTTTCGCAACGGCTGCATCGGTATCAGCCTTGAACTGACGAAGTGTGTCAAGCTCAGATTTCATAGATGCAATCGTGTCGGAGGCGCTTTGGTATTTAGCTTCCAAGTCGGTATTGCTATGGATTTTCTCTTCAAGTATTGTGTACACAGCGGCAAACGGTGAAGCCTGTTCGCCTTCGTCAAAATCTACGATTTCGTATTTCTTGCGCTTCTTGCTATCGAAATCGATTATTACAGCATCGCCGTCGATTTTATAGGCGAAACCATATAAGAGCCAGTCATTGCTGTCCCAGCAGAACACCTCATTGGCGTCTTTATCGTAGTCCACAAACCAATACCTTGTGACTTCACCCCATTCCCGCTGAACCTTTTCAGCCTCAAGGGCTCTGCAGAGTTCCTCTCTGAAATTACCTTCAAGAGCGAATTTGCTGTCTGCGTCACCGTCAGTATCGTTATGGTTGTCATCGGACTTGCCTGCCGTGAACTCCTTTAATTTCTCCTCGAGCTCATCTAAAGAGATGTCGTCGATAGAAAAATCTAAAGTTTCGGCGTCAAGCCCGTACTTTGCGATTAAATCTAACTTATCTTTCAATACCTTTTCTCCTCCTTCCATCGAATAATTTTGTGGGTGTATATTGTCATCCTCCGCAGAGGTATTGACCTTAGAAAAACTCTCCTTTATCTCAAGCATCATCTCTGAAAGTTGCTGCTTGAAATCCTGCTTTGAAAATTCAAGTGCGGCAGACTCAAAACACGGCTCTACGCCAATTAACGCAAAAGCGGTGAACTCGAAATCATAGATTTCATAAACGCCATTCACCATCTTGCCGTCATTAACGGTAATCTCCATAGACTGTGCGCTACAGCCGTCTTTCTTGATTTTTTGATATGCCTCTTGTCGCTTCCAAAGCAAAGCTTCAGCGCATAGATACTCGTGTACGGTTCCGTCATCTTCTTCAACTTCTTCCCAGAAAGTTTTGGCGCTCTCAGGGATGCATCCCACCGGGGTGGTGTCATTGACAATTCTTAAACCGCCGTCGCTATCTCGAACAATTTCCATATCATGTCCGCCGAGCGTGTCTGTCTCTCTGTCGTAATTGCAAACAATAGGACAGTTGTAAATTGTCTTCAGGCACCGTTCAAAGGTCGCCTTGTCAATTCGGCTCTTGTTTCTGTTTTCGCCGGAATAAGCAATTCTCAAAATTCCAGAGTCGAAGGAAGAATTGACTTCACACAAGTCGGTTAAAGATGATGCGTATGTCAAATTTAAGACCTTATTCATCTCAACCTCCTAAAATAAAAACACCGTATACTGCTGTATACGGGTCAGAATGTAAGAGTGTTTGAAATAACATAATCGGAGCCAAGTAAATCAAAATTCAAATCGTTCCGATATTCAAACACAAATATGCAATTTTTCTTGTCGGACTTTAATAGTGTATAACCTGCCGACATAAGTGCCTCAAAAGCTTTCTTGGTAAAAACATAAATAAATTTACCCATTACCAGTCGTCACCGTCCTCTCTGGACTGTTCTCCGCTATCGGTTAACTCGTCTGCCTCTAACTGAGGTCTGCCACCCTCGTCTGTAGGTGCGGCAGATTCTGACGCAGCAGAGCTTTGTGTAGACGAACTTTGGAGCGGAATAAGCAACGATTTCAAACTCAACACTTCGTTTTCGAGGAAGTTCATGGAGTCAAACTCTGATTGGTTGAGTCCCTGAGAAGCTGCATACATCATAATGGTAGGCAGTCCGTATTGAGCTGCTTTGAGATATTGGTCTCCGACTTCCTTACGATTAAACGGGCTACAATCAAGGAAAGTCACCTTAAAGTTTTTTCCATAAGACTGAGCCTGAATAAAGCGATTCACCATATCCTCGATGCTTTTAACGATTCCGTATGTAACGGCTTGGTCAACCTTCACGGAAAGAATTAACGCATTTGCAGATGCCTTTTCATTGTTAAATAAAAGCGACTGCACACCGGCTGCTGAAAACAAATTTTGTTCAGCTTCCGAAATCGTGTCAGTATCACCCGTGTTTGAACGTTCAAAACTGATTTTGTTAATAGGCATCGGTGTAAGAACGGAACCGACCTCTTCTGGCAACACTGCGTCGAGATTCTGCCAAAACTCTTTGGCTTTATCATAATCCAGTAACCAATTACCATCATCGTCCATCGGCAAACGCATATCAAGCATAGCGTAATTCTCGAGGGCTGTTTTCGTGAGCTTTAATTGCTTGTAGTCCTCAAGGTCATAAACTTCACGCAGGATACCCGCGAAGGGAGGCATGGCGTAATCAAGGATGTCGTTATTACATTTGATTGCGAAGGATGTGGGGGAATCAAGTTCAATCCATCTTGACATACGATTTTTTTGATAAACTGCATACTTGGTCTTAAATTCCGGTGGGTAATACTCAAGCATCTGACTCTTAGAATCAAAATATGAAAAGTCGAAGGTTACATTTAGGACATTCCCTTCAATGCTTGAAATTGAGCAGTAATCGCTCGGCAGTTGCTGAATCGTAATACTGTCATTTGTAACCCACATAGTCCCATAGAAAACATCTTCTCGTAAGCATACCGTCAGAATCTTAGGAAACTGAGTGCGAACATTCATTACGGACATTGCGTTGAGTACCTTACGGTAATTCCTATTGATTGTTTTTACATTTGCGGTCTGCGGGTCGATTTTGCTCGGAGCCACAATATATGCAAGGTCTGATAGTCCAGTGAAATACTGAATCAATCTTCGAAAATGAGAACTTGCGCCGTACATATAAACAACTGCTTTTCGCAATTGCTTTTCGTATGTATATGGGTTCGCCAAGTATGAGGTGATATCATCTTTGGAGTAAAGAGAAAAAGTAGGGGTATTGGTGTTGTTGTTCAGGTCGCGAGTAATCAGCTTGTTTAATGTCGCAAACTTACTTGAAATCCCGATAAGCCCACTAATTTCTTGATTGGCTTTTGCTTCTGCGCGAGCTGGTTTACCACCTCGTTGTGTTTTGCCCATAAATCCTATTCACCGCCTTTCCCTTAAAAGATGGTGGCTTAATTACAAACATTTCAGATGAGCTAATATTCACACTGTTTCGCTTGCTCATTTTATTTTCAATTTGCATAGCCACATAATAGTTATAAGATAAACTTGAGTACCGGTCTTTTCGCATACCGGTCTTTTCATATATTCTCACTTTGCCACCGGACTCCTCATGTTGGAGCTTAGTCAACTCATCAATGAGTAGGGTGGTATGTATATACGGAAGTTGTAACTGCATACGTTCGGCAGGGGACAGAGAACTGTATCCTCGTATATCTCCCAGAAGTTCTTCGGCGTCATACTCCGTTGCGAGAAGCCGTATTCTGCCGCTTCTAAATGCCTCGCGTAATAAGAAAGCGCAATCAGAGTTGAACTGCGCATTCGCTTTAACTGCCCAGATGACTTTGTCGGCTCCCATCACGGTGCATCGTGATGCCATTTCTTGATTATTGCAACAAGACAGAGCAGGGTATATCTCTCCTGTCTCTGGGTCAACAATATCTCTCGCAAGGCAATCATATACGCCCAGACCCAGACCGTTCGTATCAAGCACAAGATAATCGCAAGCAAATTCGTCGAATAACTTCCGAATAACTAAAGCTTGGTCATCGGTGCGAAGTCCCTCGCAAGCGTCAGCATATACAATATTGCTTGTGTACCTACCAGCCTTTGTAGGCATTAGCTGGTTGATAAAAATAGCAGTTGCGTCGTTATTATTCTTACGGCTTGACATTAGCGCTATATCAGCAGACAAAATTCTAATCTCGCCGTTTTGCTTAATTGGAATCTTTACGAGCTGAGAATTATTTACCTTCTCCGCAAGTTTGTTAGGTAACATGGGGTATTTAATCCTTCTGTTTTTGGAGATAGAGTTGTAATCAAAAAATGAGCCGTCGGTACTACCGTACCACAACGCCTCATATTCCATTTGGAATTTGATTTCATTGAAATCCGTCTCAGCCATTTCATCTGCGACTGTATCTGCGTCAAGCAAACCTTCGGTAATAGAAAGCTGGTATGGCAATCCGCACACAAACTGTCGCTTTGTATCATCGAGCATAAAACGGCAGGTATCGGTACATTTGAGATAGCTCCAATGGTCAACAAAGTAAGCAGAGGAAAGATACATTGTTTTGTTTTTCTCCTTCGCATACTCTGCCTTGCGTTCTTCCTTGGATAGTTCTTCGTATCGAGGCATACGCTTCTGAGTTAAAAACTTGCGAAGAATTGTATCAATAACATCCTTGGCAATCATTCGGAACTCATCCAAAAGTAAAAGATTGGCTCGGTTTCCTCGAGCAGAGTCTGAGGCAGTAACAACCTTTATATAAGAAGAATTCTTAAAAACAATTTGCGCGTTTGTACCGTTGATTTTAGTTTCCTTCTCGTCGATTTCAGCGGCTAACTCAGGGGAATTAGGCTTTAATTCGAGAATGATTTTTTCTAAAACATTGATACTTTGTCCTCTTGTACCGGAAGCAATGCATATTTTGGTTCCGGGGTACAGAATACATCTGATTACGCAGAAGACCGCACTAAGAAATGATTTACCGATACCACGGCTACCGATGAATGCAGTAGTCGTAGACCAGTTCATCATTACAATAAGAATTTTTTGGAACAAGTGTAAGTTAAGATGTAGATAGTCCTTTGCGAAACGATGAGGATTGGCTCGATAATATGAACACCATTGTGCGACCCCGGCGAGTATACGCTCTTTACGACTCGTCATTTACGCCACCGGAATCATCATTATTACTATCAGAATTGAAGATGTTGTTAAACATCGTCTCATCGTCATCATCTTCATATTCCGGGCGCTCAATTCTCATTTTTGCAAGCTCGTCCTCGTAAAGTTTGCAGTATGTATTTTTAATACCCAGCATCTTGCACAGGTGCCCAAGGAACCATATTGAGATATACCGAATGATTCCATCTACATCTTTTAATTCGGGGTCTGGCTCCGGAATTGGGCGCTGATTTTCCCATTTGCGAACCCATACACCGAATGGTGTGTTTTCTAACGCACCATCTCCATCATTTTTCTGCTGGGCAGGTTTCATGTTTGCGCTGCCAAGCAGTGTATTCAATGCGTTAATGCTCTTATCAACAGCGCGTCCCGCTGCACGGTCGCGGCTGATATCAAGTTCAAGACCGCAAATCTGCTTAATGATTGTCTCCGTACCAACATCTAATACGGTATTTTCGGGGAATTTAGAAACCCAATATGCCCTCTTCCGCTCGAGCTCGTTATACATCTCAGGCGTATAGCCTGTACCCCAGAATGCAATAATATCTTCATCGACCTCCTCGCCGGAGTCTTCGACTTCTCCTGCCTGTGGGGTATTGATGGAAGCAATACTGGTCTCAAAGTTCCATAGGCTGCCCTCTTCGGACAGCGTATCATCATAACTTTTCCCGGCGTATGTAACGGTATTGATTTTTGCGATGTATTGAGTCATCATAGAACGAGTGGTAGTTTTCTTTGCTACGACATCAAAAACCTTTTTGCTCCAATATAAATCCAACTTTCGGCAAACCTGTCGAACCGCATCCTCTGCGTTATTACACTGGGAGAGATAAGTGTTATACATCGTATCAATACAGTCTTTGCAAACGGGGATGTACCCAATGCCCTTATGGAGCAGAGCATAACTTACGGGGAAATATCCTTTTCGTCTGCTGTACTCTGTACCGCATTTGGTGCAAACAGCCTTGTCGGAACTTACTTCAATAGCCATCAGAAGCCACCTCCGTCATCATCAGCAACTTTATCGCTTGGTATTGGAGAGTGGGCTCCATTTTCGTCCAAAGAAAGCTCAAACATCTTTGCACAAAGCCTTAAGTCATTTCCAAAAACAAACTTCGGAACATAACGCGCTTCGACTTCTACCGGTTCTCCCGTTGTGGGATGTTTAGTCGCTCTTGCTTTACGGTGATGCAACCCCAGTGTCCCGAAGCCTCGTATTGATACGGAGTCACCGTGTTTCAGGGCGTCCTCAATAACGTAAATACAGGTATCCACCATTGATTCGATATCGTCAATAGTGAAAAGAACATCTTTATCTGTTTTCTTTACCACAAAATCTTTTGTGTTGCCCTCATCATCTGAGATATGGAACACTTGCTTCGGTGACGATATTGGTTTGCGGATGCCGTTATCCTTCATAACTGCGGCAATGCGCCGCACTAATTCCTTTCGATTCATAATAAGCAACTCCTTTTATTCATTACACTTAGATATCAGCGAATGACTTCTTCTCGGGAACGGTCAATTCGCCGTCTTTGAAATACATTCCGATTTCTTCATCGGAATCTATATCCTTATACACGCGTACCATGTCGCTCGATTCCCATGCAACGATTGTTTGTATTGCACTATCGGGCAGCCCGGCACGAGCTAAACTTGTTGTGAAATAATGTCTAAGAGAATGAATATAACAAGGCTTGCCCGAGATTCGACTATATGTATTTGCCCAGCTGTTCGCAGTAGAAATAGGAATATGCGTTGCCGGATTAGTTTTGTCCGGGAATAACCATTCGCTGTCTATCCCTGCTTCATTTCTCTCGTTCATCCACAGGTCAAGATACGGCTTAAACTTTTTGGACAGCGTGTAGCAGCAGATGATTTTGCCTCCGCCGGTTCCTTTGGTCTTCATCGGGGCGCTCTTGTAGAGGGCACCGCCGCATACGAGTTTATCATCGTCAAAATCAGATACTTTGAATCTACAGAGTTCTGCCTTACGTCTCCCGCTGTACATACCGAGTGCAAGATAACAGGCTTTCTCGTATTGCTTCTTTTCAATCAGCTTTTCGAGAATAGTTTCAAGTTCCTCGTCCTCCCAAACTGTCTTTTCACGCACAGGACGATTGACCGGATTTTCAACTCTATTGATGATATTTCTGAAATTAGGATATTCATCATCAAGCACGTTTTCGATATAGTTGCTCAAAGATGATAAAGCAGCTTTAAGTCTGCGAATCCTTGCGGGACTGTTCTCGTTACTGTTGAGCAGCCAGTTCTGATAAGCCACAATATTACGTTTTGTCCAATCAACGAAGTAGTGGTTTCCGTTATTCTGTAAACACCAAGCCCATGCGATTTCAATATCATTCTTGTAACCAGCAATGGTGGTCTCGCTTCGCTGAACTGAGCGCAAATAATCAAGAAAATCAGAAAGCAATTGCGTGTTTTCGGGGTTCACCTGTGCCAGAAGCTCAGGTGATGTTATAGAATTCATCTTTGTCTTTCTCGACACAAGTTTCACCTCCTAAATGAATTAACCGAGGCAACTTAATTTGTCGCCCCGGTTATCTGGTTGTATATGTATTATAATGAGATATCGTAGTGGCACAGTATGCCGTTCTCGTCGCAAACACAAACCATTTGCTCCGGCTTACCGAATATTCTCTTCTGGATGCAATAGTCGTCGATACCCAGAAAACTTCCCGCCATGACAGTCTTTATACCCTGTACGACATCAACCTTATTATGGTGCAGATGTCCGGATAAAACCGCATATACAGGCTTGCCAACCATTGTTTGAAGAGCTTGTACTTTTGCGGCAGAACCGTCATAGTCCCCGTGAACTCCGCAATAGAGCTTGCCGCGAATATCAATCGTATACATTGTTTCATCGATTTTATTGTCGGCAATGATGATATTATCGAAATTTTGGAGACGAGCTTTGACATACCACTCAATGAGGTCGTCAAGCCTCTCTGATGATAATGAATCATCTTTATTCGGACTGATTCTGCTGTGATTACCAGCAACCGTGATAAATGTGACTGTGTTAAAATGCTTGCTTAATTCTGCAAGAAACTCCGATACGAGTTCTGATACACCCATAACCTGCTTAATCACATTTTCTTTGTTGGTGATAGCAATCGAATAATGAATGTTCCCGGAAATTGCATCTCCATTCATCCAGCAAATACAGTTTTCACTTTTATGTGTTTGACCGATGGAAATAATTCTGTCGAGGTATCGGCACATCATATCTCTACAAATACAAGAATTATATTCATTCCATGCGTTCTTGATATTTGCTCCGTAATGTATATCGTTCAAACTTACGAGTAAATCGTTGTCCGACTGAATCTGTATATGAGGGGAGTAATCCAGCGTCGGGAGTTCTCCGCTCTGCACGGCTGCGACTAAGATTTCATTTAATTCTTCTTGGCGAGACCTGTCTCGGACTACCTTGTTAAAAGCATTCCTTTGGTCAAAGAATTTCTGACGCTCTTTTCGCAATTCAATCATTTTTTCGTCAAGCTCGGTTAGAAGCTCATTGGCTGAAGCGCTTTCAACTCTCTCAGAATCCATTAAGTCTAACGTTCGCTTTGAACCGTAAAACATTCTGCGTGCAACATCGCTTGAAAATGATTGACCGTAGGCAAGTTCCGCAAGTTCTGTATAATCTACATCTGATAATGTCTTGTCAACGAGCTTCCCATACACGATTCGTTTATGGTAATCAAGTAGGGTCTCATTTTGCTTTCGTTCTATGTTCACCATTGGCACCAACTTTCTGAGTATTAGTACTCATTGTGCCACCAGCTTTACGCATTTTGCTCAGAAGTCTCATGACCTGCTTTGTCTCCTCACAATAATAGTGATGCCTCTTGGATTTCTGCTTCATGGTTCTTACGATATGCATCTCCGGGAAGCGTGCGCTAATGGCTTCTTTTTCTGACTTTGTAATAGCAATCATTGTTAACATTCATCCTTTTCCTCATTATTCCGATTAACCGCGTCAAGATAAAAATATTATTTACAACGCAAAAAAATCGGTGAAAACATTTGCTATATTTCCTTTCACTATAGCACCTCATCATCTCTGGCGTATTATGGTGTGCCACAACACAATACGCTTTTAATGAAATTTCAACAAGATAAAAATAAAATTTACACCCTGCTTCTCTGACGCATTACGGAGTTTACACGCTGCCTGACAGCCACCTCCACAGCGCAAGTCTTGCAGTACTTCTGCTTCCGACCTTTCACAGGGTTAGTCATTTTCGTTGTAATGCCGCAGCACTGGCATTCAATGTACGGTTCTCCATGATATTTGAGATACTGATATCCGAGATTGCGAAAATCAGTAATACGCATAACGATATCCCCATCCTCGATGAAACAGACGCGAACATTAGTGTTGTCTATTTTTTTGGAGAATTGAATCATGCCCGCCTCGCGTAATGTCCAGTACATAAGCCCTTGCCGCTTAATCGATGTGTTGATATTAGCCATCGACATAATCTCGTTATCCTTGTTGTTTACCCAGCAATCTCCGTTTGGGATAACCCTGTTCCAATACTTTGCAAGGCACAGCAGGGTGAAGGCAAGCCGACGTACCTGCTTCCCTTCAAGCGCGTCGATTCGCTTCATCTCAGACTCTGTAATATCAATTTCTTCTATGTATATTGCTTCATATTTCAAAGCTTTGCTTACGGCAAAATCAAGCGCATCAGACCATTTAGGGAGCGACGATGTCGGGTCGCACTGCAACAAAAATGAATCAAGCATATTTCTGACATCGCGCTTATTGTATCCTTCGTCGATGTAATACCGAGCAACTCTATATAATGTTTCTGACGGTTTCTTGCCCAAGGAGTGAGAGTGTATCATGCTCTCAGCCCATTCGTGTTCGCGTAAAACTATACTCATACATTCACCTCTATTTTTTTAGTGGAGATAGAGAACCTCTCACCGCAATATTCGATATCCCCGTTAGAATCCAAAACAGGGTAGGAGATTGTCTGGTCGCATTTGTTCAGCAAGTTGCAGATAATATCCTGACCACACATACTCCATGCAAACTTTTTAGTCGAACTTCTTGTGTAACACAAATCAAGAATGATATTACACAGCGCGTCTCTATTTTGGCATATTGCATTGCAATCTCGTCTGAACTCGTCTGTCATAATAGACATCTCAGCGTATGAGTCGCATTCATCAACCCGTTCGTAATCTGCGAATACGGCATAATTACGCAACCTTTTATTAAAATCCTCATACAGCTTTTTTATTGCATTGTACTGTGTTGGGCTATAATCTGCCTGCCCGCGCATGATTCTATAGTCAAACTTAATGACGGAATTGTGTTTTCCGATATACCCGTCGAACTCCTGCTCGAACCGACGGCATATTCTATTCATTACGCAGTTCCCAACACCTACAGGCATCCGATAATCATAGTATTTAAGAAAATCCCGCTGTCGTTCGGTCAATTTGTCGTTCGGAATGTTGCGGAGTTCCTTGACCGTCATTTGGAACTCTCGAAGGGCATTTCGCTCGGTGTTTTTGATATATGTATTATATTGCTTCATCAAAGCGGGATAGATGTAGCGCATAAAGTAAGGCTTTTTATCAGCGACAATGGAACGATAAAAATCTCTCATTGAATCATCTTCGATTTTATTGGCAGCGTGTCTGTCATGCCATGTTCTCGGCATCGGCTTACAAATGATACCCTTTGCTTTGTCGATGGCATTTTGCTGATAAAGCTGACCGCATTTAATTCGATAGGAGAGTTCCTTGTACTCTTTGCTACCTTCTCTAAATCTGGATTGAACCTCAAACATAGATGTAATCCAATTGGTGGTCTGACCTATGTCGTTACCGAAACTTTCGATATTTGAACGGATGAAATCGTCGGCAGTAGAGATTTTTTTCTCAGCTTTTCGTTGAGCGCACATCAAGGCGGGCTGTACATGGAGTTTTTCTACAAGAACTTTGTTATCGGTGAGCATTACTAAGTCGCCGTCAAAGTCCATTCCGTTAAGGGCTGCCGCAGCCGTATCCCATGAATTGAAAATGGTGCAGGTGTTCATATACTGATACCAATATCGAGTATTGGCGGTATCAACCGGGTGGACGAGTCGGATATTGTTGTGACAGGTCATTGGTGCTCTGTAGCAAGCAAGTCTGTCAGCGCCGGAGTCAGCCCAATATCTGTTATAAATCTCTCCGTTCTTCAATAATCCAGTCACCTTAAGCCCGAAGATACTCTGACAAAGCGAGTATGGGTCGCCGGATACAATTGAATAATTCCCGTGAACCTTTAGTACTCCGACCTTAGCTTCGTTGATTCTGTTTCGGATTAACTGATATACGGAACTTTGGACGAATGGGTCATCTATCATCCGGTTATCAATCATAATTGCCTTAACAAAATCGTCGTCCAGAGAATCAATATTTTTATCGTTTAACCCTGAACCTTTTAGAAATAACACCGTCTTACGCCAATCCCCGCGAAGAACATCTTTGATTTCGTCCATGGTCGGAGCTATCAGTTCTTCGATATCCTTATCATCAAGGTCATAGCTCTGAATGAACTGATAATTCAATGTGCGTTCTTTTTCGAGCTCCTTTGGACAAGTCTTAGCCACACCGAACGAATATCCGTTTTTTACTGAGTTTTCAATATAGGAATCGCAGCTATCGTAAGAGTCCCATAATTTAACCATTGATGTGGTCAAAATAAGCTCGACATTGCGGACGTCAACATCATTACCCCACGCATCTTTAACTATGTAATTTTCATCCGCCACTTTGGATGCGAAGTCAACAAAGTCGAATGTAAACACCATACCCTTTTCAAAAGAGAATCGGGTATTGACGCCACTAACGATGTAGTCCAAGTTCAGCTCCTTGCTCCATCGCTCGGCAAGAGAGGGGAGCATAATGCCATAACCATCTGAAGCGTCCATGTTAATTTCCTGCGATTTGCGGTCTTCCATAATCGGCTCGCCGTCGCATTCGTCGGTCAAATAAACAATGTCGGATAAGAAACTTGTTTCACAGTCGTTAACAACGAGAATGCCATTTGGAAGCGATACCGGTGTAGAGGCGCTGCACGTCAAAGCCTTGTACGCCTCAAGCTTCGCTGTGACAAGTTTCTTTTCCGAATTTCTGCCGTTATCAATTCGACGCGATAATTCTTCTACATACCGTTCGCTGGCAAAAACAATAGTGCTGTTTTTAATACCACCGTTCGTCCCAAGAAGACGCTTATACTTTGTACCGTTGATTGAGAATCCGCGACAGGCTTTGTAATAGTCCTTCTCCTTATCGATTATTAGGCACATATAATCCGGTTTATATTGAATCGAGTCGAGCTGCGTATAAAGCTGCTTAATACGCCTCCTGTTTTGAACACTATTTTGCTCTTTGCGGATACGGCGTATTTCTTCTTTAATGGCACGCGCCTGTGCGTCCGCGTCCGTAATACCATTCAGCTCGTCAATCCAGCGAAGCACCTGACTATCGGCTAAGGAGATTACCTCATCATTTCTTCTGGCTTCTTCGATGGGGAGAGTGAGCTTCCACTTGGACTTTCTCAAACGACTACTATGTATTTTGTAGATATACTTCTGACATACTAACTGTTTTGCTATGATAGTCACCTCATTCCTTGCAGTTTTTCCAATTAGGTTGAAGTTACAAAAAATTAGTCGTTGTATTCGGATATGTATTGTTCCCACTCTGTGCGGAACTCTTGTCTGCCTTTTTCGATAAGCTCTTCTATGGCGTAATCTTCTGCTGCGTCTCCAAACGGCGCATAATCGTCGCACAAGTCGCTGCTATTGCAAACATCATAATAGTAGCAATTACTGCAGTGTTTCGTCATAAACGATGTTTCCTCCTTTACTTGTAGATTCAATCCAATTGATAAGCAGCGTTCTCATGCGCCTGCTTGGTATGTATAAATAAACTTCGCCGCCGTCCCTGATTGCCGAGCGCCATATCCATTGAACCATGATAGAAAGCGCATAGGCGTCTTCATCAACATTGATACCGTGCATCTGATAGAACTTTTTCTCATTGACATTCATAAACAAGTTGGCGATATATACGAGACAATCTCGTTTGCGGTATGCGTTCGTTGCCTTCGCATTAAATGTCAGGAAGGATTTCGTGTATCCTTTCCCTTTGATTTTGTTGCACTCGCCGTTGTATGACCCCCAAAGCTTTTTGTCAGCAGGGACGTCTCTCCAAATGTTGTTAAAACAGTTGGATACGTTCTTCTTTAATTGTTCTACATCTCCGCCGCCACGCTTAAACCAGTTCATGGACAGAGCGTAGTAGTCATCCCCGACATCGTTGATTTTGCTTCTGCTCAGAATATGGAGCATATCTTTTAGATGATATACATAGTCGGGAGTATAGCCCGGATAATCACCGAAACGATAACCACCATCTTCTGTTCGCTCTATTCCGATATACTCATATGGAATATTGTAAATCTTCATGAAGTGATGGAGGCTCTGTCCCTTGAACAGATATGTCAGAATAAACACATCCCTGAACGAGGTGAGGAGTTCGGGAGGTAGTGCCCAATAAAACAGAGAATTATCGTCCTTGTCTGTCATGCGGATAAGCTCTCGTGATTTTAATAAGCTGAACAGTTCATGCAGTGCCTTTCCTTTATAATCCTCTTTAGCGATAGTATAAATACCGTTATTGTCCGTAATGTACCCGGCATCAAGCGCAAGCTGAAGGTCATCTTGATGGAAATCAAACGCTTCCAGCACATCTACGTTTTCGTCGATAATAAGCGTGTATCCCTGCCTGCGGATATCTTCGAGCGTCTCTGGCGTGTACCGCTTGAATGCCTGATGTGTAGTCGTGATATTCCTGCCTTCTTTAATGAGCGCAGCCGTATGCTCAAACTTACGGAAGTTATACTGCTTAAGCTTGTCACTTGGTTCAATAAAGCGCAGATGAGGGCAACCTTTCTTAATGCGGGTTGCTTCATCCAGATACGGAGTGATATATATAAACTTATCACTTGCGTGTTCGTTGAGGTAGGTGATAGCTGCACTTGACTTTCCAGTACCCATAATTGCATCGCACACTTTAACTATTCTCTGTCACCTCCTCGTAGAACCACACAGAGTTCTTTCTGATTCTCTTAATGTAAACCAGTCCCTTCTATAAAAATTTATGATAAACGGCTATTAGCCAACTAATCCGTCGTATTCCTCGATGCTACTGTCAACAAGATAATTACAAGTCGCGCTGCCGAGGTTGAGTTTACGGTACGCTTCATCAATTTCCTCTGTCGTAATACCGATGTAATCCAGCGTCTGAGCCGGAGAGGAGTGATTAAGCATCTTCTGCAGGAGCATGAGCTTTCTGGAGCTGTTATGACTCATTAACATCTGGTGGTAACAAAAAGTCTTGCGGAGCGTGTGTGTAGACATCTTAACATTGATATTAAGGTCTGTTGCAATCCCCTTGAGAATTCGGTCAATGGATTTAACACTCAGCGGCTCATTAAGGTTACCACCTCTATTGGATTCACTTCGGAACATATAATCGCTCAGGCTCACGTTCGGAGTGTTCTGGAGAAATAGGGTAACAGCTTCGACAACAGCGGTATTGATAGTAATGTATCTGTTCTTCTTACGCTTTCTTGTGTTACGGGTCTTCTTCTCAAAAACAGGGAAGCTGTCCTTAAAGGTGAAGTTGGTATTGATGAGATTGCTGAATCGAAGCATCCGCAGGTCGCTTGCGCGAAGTCCAAAGTTGATACCGACGATGAAGAGCATATTATCTCTGTATCTTCCATTCCGAATTAAGTATTTGGAGATGGCGAAGATGTCGTCCATATTCTTAATAGGTTCTGCTGCGTGCTCAGGTGCGAGTTCGCAGTATGTATCTTCGGTTGCCGGAGCAATAAGTCCAGTAGCGAGCTTGCGGTTGTTACGCTGTAATAAACTAATATCAATAACGTTCTGTTTCGAACAATCCATCTTGAGAATTGTTGCCATAATAATCTATCCTTTCTTCTATGGTTTGTGGTGCTCACATAGGGTGAATTACAACCTTTTTATGCGATTTACAACCAACAAGGTTGTAGAATTCTGAAAAAGTCCCTGTGGCACAACGGAATACACGGAGCTCCTTAAAAGACGAAGACAATTCTTTAGTCTTATATAAATAGAAGCTTGACTTCTGCTTGTGATTAAAAGCAGATTTTCTAATTATCCAGATAAGGCATTAAAAATAGCCTTTGCAGGTTTTCGATTTATCTTGATATAATTATATCATATCCATAGCTGTTTGTCAACTTTTTTAATGAAACTTATATGAGAAAAACTAAGAAATTTTCGTGTCATAAACCAATCGATTGCTATTGGATTTTTGTTGTCCAGATAACGATTTTCGCTTCAAACTTGGAGGTTTGATTCATCGGGTGTTATGGCTTAAAACGCAGTGCTTTCAAGGGGTGACAAGGCTTTTGGATTGAAAAATGGGGAGTATGTGGGAGATGGAGCGACTTCCACTGTCTGCAAGACCTGCACCACCGCCGAAACCATAACCACCGCCCCCTATGTCACATAGTGCGAAAAAAGGACATAGAAACACCACCGACAGACCACCGAAACAAAGCACCCCACCCTTTGCGGTAAAGGCTGAAAAAATTTTCTTGTATATCCTCTTGACAAATAAAAAAATATCGGTTAAAATTAGCTTGACCGACAGGCGGACGGGGTACACACACCACCGACCAACGCCCCACGGTCACAAAAAAAAGCGGGTACGGCATACCGACCAACGCCGAAAAGGCAGAGAGGACACACAATGAAAACCACAACCAAAACCACAAAGACCAACGCAAAGACCACCAACGCAAAGACCAACACCCCAAACACCTTTACAACCCTATTGACCACACTTGCAACAGAGACAGACCACCCAACCACCACCGACACCTACACAAAAGCATTGACCGACCTTGCAACCGCTGTTACATACTCTGTATTGAAAAAGTGTATTGATGTTTCGCAAAACAAAGCATTGATACAAGTTAAACAGAGCATAGCGCGCGACCGCAACGCCCTCAATGGTATAGCATACGCAAATAAACACGCATACACAACGGCATACAACACCGACGGCGAACGGGTGCAAAAAGTGAATGACCCCGACAGCGTGAAAACGTTAAACATTCTTTGCACTGAATGTCTCGGAGACGGACTTGACCTTGTAAATGACGCTGTTTGTGCTATCTTGACAGAATGTCAAAAGCAAAAGGACAGAGAGCCGAACGCCCCCACAGACTTAGAACGCCCCTACACCGTGCGCCGGCTCAACCGCAAAGTATGGATAAAGACCGCCGACAGCGTGAACGGATGGGAAACAGTCGAAACAACCCCGATACAAGAAATATACAAAGCCGTTCGCCGTGCGATTGAACAAAGCAGAGCGGCACAAGCCGACCCGCGAAATGGCTATACATACCTTGCAGACCTTGCAACCGACCCCGAGGACAGCGACACCGCCGAAACCATATACCGCCGTTTGCCGAAATATGCAGACTTAGGCGGATACGAAACAGACTTCAACGGTGCTTGCACTTTTTACACCGCCGACCCCGAAACCGTGAACGACTACGACAGCATTATTGAACGGCTGAATTTAACCGCCAAACAGGCAAAGGTGCTTGCACTCCGTCAAAGCGGCTACGGCTACAAGGCAATTGCAACATATCTTGCAATCAGACCCGACAGCGTGCGCGACTGTCTCAAAGCCATACAGGCAAAAGCCGTTGCAATCGGATTGACCCCCACCACCCCGACAAAGTAAACAGACCCCCAACACAAAGACCGCCGAACACCGTTTCGGCGGTTTTCTTTTTGGATATATCCAACACCCGAAACCGCAAACGCCCGACAGCACCCCACCCTTTGCGGTGTAGGGTGTAGGGCAAACGCCC
>ERZ1026848.64-NODE-64-length-56165-cov-12.514953_pt1 | contig 56165 bp, 50 predicted proteins | sample MGYA00380154_ERZ1026848 | MGnify/ENA primary metagenome ERZ1026848 (study PRJEB33269, sample SAMEA4719790) | human gut metagenome | biome: human-associated habitat; feature: organic feature; material: feces | place: Cameroon | collected 2013-10 ...
GTTTATAGATTAACATATTAAATAAAATTTGTCAATTGTTAAAATGACAAAATCGGTCAAAATTATTTGTGAATTATGCACTATTTAATGTCGAATTTTTATAACGCAAACTAATAACACGAGGAAATTATTTATGGCAATATGATCAAAAACCTCACAGAATGTATATACCGGAGCAGAAATTTTTATCTTTTTTGAAATTTCCGGTGGTAATTTTACTTGATATGGTGTATAATATCTAACTGTGGCAGTAATGTTTTTCACAACTCAATTATATAACAAAAAAGACTGCATTCCTACCTTTCGGAAACAATGCAGTCGATTTTTTTGTTTCGGTTGTTTTTTACAGTGCCTATCATATTCACGCTCCTTACAGCATATATTTGAGCAAACGATATGCACTGTTGATATAAGAAGGTGCTGTCTTATGAAAGGGGCGATTCTGTGAAAGCCGGAACAATAACGGTACCGGATACGAAACGTGAAAGATGTGTTATACTCGGAGAATATATAATAGATAACGAAGCGACGGTGAGAAGTACAGCAAAGGTTTACGGTATAAGTAAAAGCACCGTACACCAGGATGTTACGGTAAGGCTTGCAAAGGTAGATCCGCATCTTGCAGGTAAGGTCAAGGAGGTGTTGCAGAAAAACAAGGACGAGCGGCATATAAGAGGCGGTCTTGCAACAAAGCTGAAATATCAGAACGGTTCAAAATGATACATAACCGCCCCTCAGTGTGAATCGACACGCTGAGGGGCGGTTTGACTTATTGCCGGTGATTTTCATCCTATAGCGTCCTGTACGGCATCATAGATATGTATGGGTGATAATCCAAACTCGTTGCAAATCCCGACAAACTCTCTTGCTCTGCTTTCGTTCAGGAACACATCATGCACTGTGCATATTTCATCCGCTGTAACCGCTCCGTCATTCTCTTTTATCCTGACGGCTATTATCGCATACGAAATATAATCTCCCGTTTCGCTGTCCGAGCATTCTTCCCGGATATAGTCATAATGTACCATTTTCACAAAACCTTTCTTTTACCCAAATGTATTACAGGATAACCCTGCGTTTATATAATAACATATATACATTCGTTTGTGTCAGATTATGTGAAAACAGCAATTTTTTCAGTGAAAACGGCAAATTATGCTTTCGCACGATGAATAATATGCGTATATCAAGCGAATATAAGACATTATATTCATCAAGCGAGTTTCATTTCATCTCTGAAAAACTCTTTTCCTGAGCCGATCTCAAAGTGATATTTGACAATTCCGAGATCCATATCGGAAAGTATGCCTTTACCCGCTTTTGCAAGCACCTTATCGCCGTCAAGCATAAATCCGAAGCTCTGCTGATTCATAGCGGTGGGCGCAAGTAATGCGGCGTTTACACCGTTTATAAACCACTCGGGTGTATCATCCTTTATTACCGCAACTTCTTCGGGTGATTTGCTTTTATGGGGTGTTCCGTGCGTCTTTCCGTAGCCGAGAGAGATAACGCAGCACAGCTTCTCCCCTTTTGCAATCGTATAAGCGTTTTTTACTTTGGCGTACGACATTGCCACCCAGCAGCTGTCAAGTCCGAGCTGTGCCGCCAGAAGCGCAAGCTGTTCGCCGTAATATCCGCATATTTCGTTCAGCTTATCGCTTTTTCTGCCGATAAGAGCAATGTAATCGGTAACGCCCGAGAACTTACCGTAATGTGCCATAAAGCTGTCGAAAGCCTTAGGCTCATCTGTTACAAGCTGTATGTGAAGCTTGCTTTCGGAATTCAGCAGGTCTATCTTTTCTCTGAGCTTATCCGTTATTTCTTTTGGTATCTTTTTTTCGGCATCGTAGGCTCTTACAGCGTGGCGATTCTCCATTGCGGTTATAATATCCGTCATAAATCCTCCTTACAGGGCTTTTGTCATAAGCACATGAGGGCAGTATTCGTCATAATACTCTTTGCCGTGCTTCTTATAGCCCTGTTTCTCGTAAAATCCCGATGCACGAAGCTGAGCGGACAGAGCGACAGACTTTCCGCCGTCCTGCTTTATCATCTGCTCCGCAAAGGATAATATCTTATCGCCGTAACGCAAGCCTCTGCATTCTTTAACGACGGCTATCCTGCCTATCATATACGACTTATGCTCTTCATCGTAAAAATATCTGCAAACGGCGACAGGCTTTTCTCCGTCATATCCTACTATGTGCCTTGCCTTACTGTCCGTATCGTCAAATTCCGTTTCAAACCCCTGCTCTGCCACAAATACTTCTGTTCTTAATTTCTTTGCGTCCTCGCAGAGTTTGTCATAAATTCTGAAAGTCATTTATTATTCCTTTGTAAATACACTGCATTTTACAGAAGTCTGTTTTATGCCGTTTTCGCCGTTGACTAGATTCTCGCCCCAATCGGCAGATAAAACCGAACCGTCCCAACTGTTCGCTATATCAAGATATTCCACACCGCCGCTGTTGCCCTTCCAGCTCCAGCCGATGTAACCTATGCCGTTTTCCTGGCAATATTTCATTATAAACGCTTCGTCAACATCGCCGTCTGTATGCGTATAGCCGAATTCGCCCACTATTATGCAAAGTCCGTTGTCGGTTGCATACTTGAGATTCTTTTCTATAACAGAACTGTTTTTTCCTGCCGTGCCGTACATATGAACGCCAAACATCGTATTCTTATCGGGATCGGAATCAAATACCTCTTTACCGTAATCGCCTATGCTCTTGGCATATTGTCCCCATCCTGCCGCATCGACAAGGATAGTATTCTTTATGCCTGCTTCTCTCAGCTTAGGGATAGATTCTGTATAGCCGTCACGCCACAACTCGCCGTTCCAGCCGCCTGTCCACTCGTTTGCGATATTGAGTATAACATACTGCTCCTTGCCGATAAGAGCGTTCTTCATCTCTATCCAGTAATCAGTAGCTTTATCAAGCGCAGTCTTATCATCCTTGCCGGTTGCGTCGTGTACTTCGACTACTGCAATCATCTCATTGTCGATACAAAGATCGATAACCGTTTCGAGCATATCCTCTGTATCTTTAGTCCACTGCTCGCCGTCTGAGCAAACAACACGCACTACATTTGAGCCTGTTTCGGCTATCGCTTTAATAGCCGTTGTATCTTCATCAAGATACCAGGTGTGTGCGTGATTTATGCCACGCATTATAAACTCCTTGCCGTTTGCGTCAAGCAGTTTTGTGCCTTCTACTTTGAATCCGCCGTTACCGCTCTGCGATGATGAGCCGCTGCTTTCTTCCTGCGATGCTGTGCTTTGCGCATCAGATGCGGCAGAAGAAATATCAGAGGATAAAACGTCTGAGTTTGTGTTTTGCGAGCAGCCCGACAGAACGAGTAATGCCGCACAGAGAGTTATTGATATTATTTTTTTCATTTTAATTCTTTCCGTCCTTTGACTTTTCAAGTAATGCGTTTTTTATATCCCACAGCTTCTTTGACAAATCCACATAGTAAGTATGCGGATTTTCAAAACGCTTGACCTCGTCCCATAAAGTTTCCGTCTGCTCGGCGCAATAGCGCTTGATTTCAAACAGCGACGGCTGTTTATATACAAGTTCACCGTTTTTGAATACCGTAACGTGCAGTTCTTTTACCGAGTAATCGGTCAGCGTCTTTGTCTTCCATATTGCATCGGGATCGAAAATAGTGTGAGGCTTTGTGCTGTCAATTGTTTCATCGTATACACAAAGCTCGTCTGCAAGTGCCTTGCCGCTTTCATTGTCGTAGAAACGGTACAGCTTCTTGTAATGGGGATTGGTTATCTTAGCGGTGTTTTCGCTTATCTTAATTTTGGGGATGATGTTTCCCTGTTCATCCTCCACAGCCGCCAGCTTATAAACGCCTCCGAACACAGGTGCGCTCTTTGCGGTGATGAGCCTTTCTCCTACTCCGAAGGTATCTATCTTAGCCTCCTGCATCATAAGATCACGGATAAGATATTCATCGAGCGAATTTGACGCAACTATCTTACAGCACTGAAGTCCTGCCTCATCAAGCATCTTTCTTGCTCTTTTGGACAAATAGGATATATCGCCCGAATCAAGCCTTATGCCGAAATTTGTGATGCCCTTAGGCACAAGCACCTCTTTAAATGCCTTTATAGCGTTCGGAACACCGCTTTTCAGTGTGTTGTAGGTGTCAACAAGCAGTACGGCATTATCGGGATATATTTCGCAGTAAGTCCTGAATGCGTCATACTCGGTATCGAACATCTGTACCCACGAATGCGCCATAGTGCCGCCTGCGGGAACACCGTACTTGAAATCGGTCAGCGTACAAGCAGTGCCTGCACAGCCGCCTATATAAGCCGCTCTTGCGCCTATCACGGCACCGTCTGCGCCCTGCGCCCTTCTTGAGCCGAATTCCAGCACTGTTCTGCCGTTTGCCGCTCTGACTATTCTGTTCGCTTTTGTGGCAATAAGCGACTGGTGATTTATCGCAAGCAGGATATAGGTTTCTATAAGCTGTGCCTCGATAGCCGGCGCCTTTACGGTAAGGACAGGCTCGTGCGGGAAAACAGGCGTACCCTCAGGTACAGCATAAATATCGCCGGTAAATCTTAAGTCTTTGAGATATTCGAGAAATTCTTCATCGAAAATCTTCTTACTACGCAGAAATTCTATATCTTCGGCAGAAAAATGAAGTTCTTTTATATATTCGATTATCTGGTCAAGTCCTGCCGCAATCGCAAATCCGCCGTTGTCGGGAACGTTTCTGAAAAATACATCAAAATATGTCGTGCGCTTATAGAAGCCGTTTTTAAAATAGCCGTTTGCCATAGTAAGCTCATAGAAATCGCACAGCATTGTGAAATTATCCTTGTTCATTAGTCTGCTCCTTTACTTTATTATTATCTGCATACCTTCCATAGTATCAAGGGCGGCTTTGTGAAGCCGCTCGTCATTTGATGCTGTGAGCGTGCTGTCTACTATTATATCCGCATCGGGTAAAGCCGTCTTTGCGAGTACGGCATTGGCAACAACGCAGATATTTGTTACCACGCCCACAAGCTCGACAGAGCCGTAGCAGGCGGTTTTAAGATACTCATAAAGAGCGTCCGAGCCGAATGTGGTTTTTCTGAATACTATATCTTCGCCGGAAACGCAGTCGGCAACACTGCCGTACAGCTTATATCCCTCCGTATTCTCTATACAGTGAGGTACGGGCAGATGCTTTCCCTCATAGCTATCCATATAATCGTCATAATGAGTGTCAAGAGTAAAAATGACATCATCGCCGTTTACATGATAGGAATTTATTTTGTTGGCGATTCCGAGTTCAAGCGTCTTTGCCTTTTCAAAGCCGAGCGAACCGCTTACAAAATCATTCTGATAGTCCACTACAATTAAGCACTTTTTCATAATGCTGCTCCTTTCATATCATGATACTATTTTACACCTATTTCAAGCACTTGTAAAGAGCTTTGAACGGCATCGGAAAATTTTGAACAAGCCGGTTGTTCCGATTGACAGCATCAGAAAAAGCTGTTATACTTTAATAAGGAATAAATATGAAACGGAGAAGCTTATGATATACTCAAACCCGTCTTTTGAAACAGAGAAGTACACTCACGCATTCGGTGCGATGCTTTGGTGGGTAGTGAGCCTTATTTCTATGTTCACTGTCGGCATAGGCGTTACTGTTATCGGTCTGTGCGGCGCTTCTGTGCTTAAAATAATAAGCACCTTTTTGCAGGATAATATGGTAATTGTTCTTATGATGTTCTTTGCGGTGGCAATTATCGTATTCTTTATCAGCCTGCTGAGATTCGCCTCTGCTCTTACAACGTCATATAAGTTTGACGGCAATACAATAATCAAAGGCACTCTTGCCGCAAGAGGCGGTCTTATCTCGAAAATCACCGCAAACACGGATTTTGAATTTGTAAGAGCGAATTTTGATACCGTCAGATATAAAAAGACGATTTATGAAAACGCTGTTCTGACAGGCGAAACAAAGCGTTATCTAATATACAGCAGTAACGGCAGAACAATAAAAATACTGAAAATCTACGACAGTATGCCTGATTTACGCATTGCCGAAAATACGGAAAGAAATCCGTTGCAAGCAGAGTTATCAAAAGAGTGGTTTTAGTATTTGCAATCTTTCTGGCACTTGAGATAACCGATTTGTGTATAGGATACGGCAAAAATGACGAAGTAAACGGCAATATCTCCGAAAGCAACGCTACAGTTGAAAAGATACTTACCGAAAACGGCTATACAATGCAGAAAATCAGCAACATCGTATATCTTTACACCAAGTCCACTGCCGACAACAGCCGTACATCAAAGCTTCGAATCGTATATGACAAAAGCGGAAATATCGACAAATCCGAAGTTGAAATGTTCATAGAAAGCGAAAACGACATTCTTGCGCTTGAAAATCTTCTGAAAGTTTTCTGCAAGTCGCAAAACACTGATGAATTTATTTCGGCTGTGCGAAAACAGCTTGACGGCGAAAGTGCAAACGCCAAGCTGACGCTTGATAACGGGCAGTTGTTAAGGCTTGGTACAAGCGGCGGTTTTACGGAAGTCCATACAAGCCGTTAATGAAAATGACCCTGCGGTAAATATGCCGCAGGGTCTTAGTCATTTATTCAGTAATTTTTGCAGAAGGCTGAGATTATCGTTTCTTATCTGCTCTGTTTTCGCTTTATCGGGAACATATATACCGTTATCCGAAAGGATGACTGCATCGCCCTCTTTGACAAAGGGAGATAGCTTATCTCTGTCTAATATAATCTGCTTTTCGTCATCAAAAACTACCGCTTTATCTTCTTCAAATCTGTCAACAATAAGCATAGTGTTCTCCTATTTCAAGTACAGGCTGTGATGATGAAGGATTTCGGCACTTATGCTGTTTTTGCCGCCAAATATACTGCTCCAGCACGGAAGATGCTCAATATTGAATACATATTCGTTCAGGGTCATAAAAATACAAGCACAAGCGATTATCACAGCTAACGCAATCAGCACGTTAGTGCTTTTTCTTCTGCACTTTATTCCTGCCGCCGCTCTTATTGCCCTGTCGTTGATACGTCTTTGCTTTTGAAGAGGAGTTCTTGCCATTTTTCACCGCTCCTTTTCTGTCCTGCTGCAAGGCTAATCCGTCGGGGGTTATAAGACATTCCTTACCGTATCCGATAAGGTCACGTCTGCCTGCCCTTATGAGAGCCTTTGCAACTATCTGCTTATTCTCTTTTTTGTAATACTGCAGGAGCGCTCTTTGCATCTCCTTTTCCTTCGGGTCACGGGGAATATAGACCTCCTGCATAGTATAAGGGTCAAGCCCTGTATAATACATAGCTGTCGATATTGTTCCGGGTGTGGGATAGAAGTCCTGCACCTGCTCGGGTCTGATGTTATGCTTTTTGAGGAACACCGCAAGTTCGACTGCCTCTTTTATGGTACAGCCGGGATGTGATGACATAAGATAAGGCACCAGATACTGTTCCTTACCGCATTCCTTGGTGTACTTGTAGAACTTCTTTTCAAAGTCCTCGTATACCTCGATGTGAGGCTTGCCCATAAGGTCAAGCACCTTGTTGCTTGCGTGTTCGGGGGCGACCTTAAGCTGTCCGCTGACGTGATGCTCTACAAGCTCCTTGAAAAACTCATCGTTCTTATCCTTCATCATATAGTCGTATCTTATACCTGAGCGGATAAATACACGCTTGACATTTTTTATGGAACGTATCTTTCTGAGCATCTCAAGATACTCGCTGTGGTCTACCTTCAGTGCAGGGCAAGGCTCGGGAGCAAGGCACTTTTTACCCTTGCAAAGTCCCGCTTTTTCCTGCTTGTCGCAGGAGGTCCTGCGGAAGTTTGCGGTAGGGCCGCCGACATCGTGGATATATCCTTTGAAGCCAGGTTTTTTGGTAAGGTCTATCGCCTCGTTTATTACCGATTCCTCGCTTCTTGTCTGTATTCTTCTGCCCTGATGCAAGGCTATCGAACAGAAATTACAATAACCGAAACAGCCTCTGTTATGAGTTATGGAAAACTCAACTTCCTTTATTCCCGGAACTCCGCCGCCTTTTTCATAGCAAGGGTGATACGCTTTCATATAAGGCAGTTCATATGCCTTGTCAAATTCGCTCTGGGTAAGGCTTCTCTGAGGAGGATTCTGCACAAGCATCATATTTCCGTGGCGCTGTACCATAGTTTTGCCGTAAACCTCGTCCTGCTCGTCATACTGCTGACGGCAGGATTTTGCGTATGCTTTCTTATTCTCGCTGACTATCTCAAAGCTGTCGCACTGCACCGCACCGAGAGGGGTATTCTTAGGCTCAGTAAGATAACAGGTGCCTCTTATGTCGTGTATCTCCGACAGCTTTTTACCCTCGGCAAGCTCTCTGTAAAGCTGTACTATGGTAAGCTCGCCCATTCCGTACATCAGTAGCTTAGCTCCGCTGTCAACCAGTATTGACGGCATCACCTTATCTGCCCAGTAATCGTAATGGGCAAATCTGCGCAGACTTGCCTCAAGTCCGCCTATCGCTATTTCTTTATCGGGGAACAATCTTGTAAGCGTTCTACAATATACCGTTACCGCTCTGTCGGGACGTTTTCCGCCCTTTCCGCCCTCGGAATAGGCATCGTCCCAACGTTTTTTCTTGAATACGGTATAATTCGACACCATACTGTCTATATTTCCGCCCGTTACAAGAAAACAGTATTTCGGCTCACCGAGTTTTTTGAAATCCTCATCGGTTACAGGCTGAGCAATTATTCCGACATTACAGCCGCAGCTTTCAAGCATACGGGATATAATAGCTATACCAAATGATGGATGATCAACATAGGCATCGCCTGTGACGCAGATGAAATCAAGCTGATCTATCCCTCTGTCTTTCATATCCTGTTTTGATATAGGTAAAAAAGGCATTTATTTCACTTTCCTTTATTGTTGTTTATTCATCTGACGCTCGTAGTACTGCTCCTTAGTCATAAGCACCTCTCTTGGCTTACTTCCCTGTGACGGTCCTACGATGCCCATTTCTTCCATTACATCGACAAGTCTTGCGGCTCTGCCGAAGCCGAGCTTGAGCTTTCGCTGAAGCGTACTTACGCTTGCCTGTCCGTTTTCAACTACGATACGGATAGCGTCCTCCAGCTTATCGTCGCTGACATCAATATCTCCGCTTTCAAAGCCGACGCTGTCTGAGGATTTATCGTTGCCCTTGACAAGCTCTGCCTGTCGCTCGACCTCTTTCATAACATCATCGTCATAATCAAGTTCGAATTTATTCTTCAGAAAATCCACAACACGTTCAACTTCCTTATCGGAAATCCAACAACCTTGTACACGGATAGGCTTCGGCATAGAAACAGACTTGAAGAGCATATCGCCCTTGCCGAGCAGTTTCTCTGCTCCCTGCTCATCCATAATTACACGGCTGTCCGTACCGGAGCTTACCTTTAATGCGATACGGCTGGGGATATTGGCCTTTATAAGACCCGTAACGACATCTACGGTCGGTCGCTGTGTAGCTATGACAAGGTGCATACCTGCGGCTCTTGCCATCTGCGCAAGACGGCATATACTGTCCTCGACCTCGTTCTTAGATGCCATAATAAGATCGGCAAGCTCGTCTATAAAAATCACCGTCTGGCTCATTTTATCCATCTCGGGATCCTTAGCCGCAAGAGCGTTATAGCCGTGTATATTGCGGACATTGTACTCGGAGAACATACTGTATCGCTTCAGCATTTCGCCTACCGCCCAGTTCAGAGCGCCTGCCGCCTTTTTAGGATCTGTCACAACAGGGATAAGCAGGTGAGGTATGCCGTTATAAGCCATAAATTCAACGGCCTTCGGGTCAATCATTATAAACTTTACGTCTTCTGGCTTGCTTCTGAAAAGTATCGACATGATTATCGAGTTCACGCATACGGATTTACCCGAACCTGTCGTACCTGCAATCAGCAGATGAGGCATCTCGGCTATATCGGCTATTACTATGCCGCCCGAAATATCCTTACCCAGTACCGCCGCCAGCTTGCTTTTCTTTTCGGCTATATCACTGCTTTCTATAAGCTGTCTGAATGGTACGGTATCTCTTATTTTGTTCGGCACTTCGATGCCTACAGCGGGTTTGTTTGGTATAGGCGCTTCTATTCTGATACCGGATGAAGCAAGGTTAAGCGCTATATCATCGGCAAGTCCTGTTATCTTGGAAATTTTAACGCCTGCCGCAGGCTGTAATTCATAACGTGTTACAGAGGGGCCTCTGCAAGTACCGATACATTTTGTCTGTACACCGAAGCTGCGTAACGCTTCAACAATGGTATTCGCATTCGTTTCAAGCTCTCTGTCGATGTCCTCCTGTGCCTTACCGGGCATAATTTCATCAAGAAGCGCAGTAGGCGGCAGAGGGTGATCTTCCTCGTTAAGCGTCACTGTGTAGAGTTTATCGTCGTCGCTTGTATCGCCGTCCTGCTTGTCCTCCTGCACTGCGGCACTGTCCGTAATACCGTCAGATGTAGTGCCTGCAATACCGGAATCGGTATTATCTGCGATAAAAGGCGCTTCAGCAGGCGGTGCTACGGGAGCGTTCACATCGTTCACAAACTGTTCTTCTCTCTGCACAGAGGAATTTTGTTCATAGTTTGCTTCTTCTATGAACGAATTTAAAGCAGCCTCAACGGGATTGACCTCCTCCGGAGGATAAATAGGCAGGGGCGGAAAATATTCCGGTATCGGCTCGCTGTCCTCCTGCTTATCTGCAGTTATGCTCTGTGCCTTTTGCGCAGAGCCGTTGTTATCGGTTACGGGCAGGTCGGGCAGCTTATCGCAGGACATATGTACATCGCTCTCAGGAGCAATCTCGGGTAGATGCTCATTGCTCTGCTGAACCGCTTCTTCGGGTTTTGGCGATACCTTGCCGTTGTAATTGTTTATCTCGTTTATGAAATTGTCGCTGTCCTTTTTCTGCTCCTCGATATTCTCATCGTGTCTTTCCTGAAGCGTTGTTGCGGGAGTTCCGACAGCGTTCGATTCAAGCTCTATCAGTTTTTCCTTGCGCTCGCTTTCAGCCTGCAGCCTCTGCTGTTCCTGCTCAAGTCTGTACGCTTCCATTTCTTCCTTATGCTGAGCATGTTTCTCCTTGGCGGTAACCGCAACCTTTTTGACGGGTTTTCCTACAGCGCTTAAAAAGTCCATAAGCGACTTTCTGCTGATAAGCATAACAAATACGAAAGCAATCAGTATAATCATTACTATTGCGCCGACATTGCCGAACAAAAGCAAAAGCCACGCAGGTATACCGCCTATGATACCGCCGCCTGTCAGCCGTGTTCCGTCCGAATAAAGACTTGCCACCGCTCCGAAAAAGTCGGTCGTGCCTTCTCCGACACTGCCTACAAAGAATATCTGTATAGCTGTGCTTAATATCACTATTCCGCCCGACAGCTGTAATATCTTGGTAAGGATGCTTGTCCTGCTCTTATCCGTTGCAATAAGCACGGCTACATATATAAGAATAGGGCCTGTAAAAAATACCGTAAAGCCGAACACACCGCAGAGGAATGAGTAAATCATATCAAGCAGATTGAGGCTGGCGCCTTCTGCTCTGTTAAGACTGCCGATAAAGCCTATAATCGTAAACAGCGCCATAAGAACACCTATGGCGAAAAGAATTATAGAGCTTCTTCTTCTTTTTGATTTAAGCTCCTTTTCAATGTCCGTCTTACAACGTTCACTCAGTTCTCGCTGCTTATCTTCGATAGTCTGATTCTTTTTCCGTGCTTTGCCCGATGACTTTGACGTTCCGACTTTGTCTTCATCGGTGCTGTTGTTCAGATTGCGCTTTGCTGCCATGTTTCTACGTCCTTTCTCCCAAAATCATTATATTATATTTAAATCCTGTCAGAAAACCAAAACGAAGTGTGAGCCGGTCGCCAGTTCATAAGCACCGATGCCTATGCAGGCAAGACCGAGTATTGCCGTATAGAATCCAAAAATCTTGAATCTGTCCTTTTTAAGAAGCCACTTTACAAGAGCTATCGCAAGAAGTCCAACTGCCGCAGATACGACAAAGCCTATTCCGAGCTGTACCCAGTCAAGCTCTACATTGCTTTTTAACGCATCACCGATCTCAAGCACGCTTCCGCCGAGAATTGCGGGGATACCGAGTATGAACGAGAATGTGACCGCAGTTTCCTTTGTAAGACCGCAGAAAAGGCCTGCGGCGGTTGTAGAACCTGAGCGTGACACACCGGGAAACAGAGCCACGCACTGCATTGCGCCTATTGCAACGGCATCTGCGACCTTCATCTTATCGCCTGTTTTGTTGCCCTTTATGCACTTATCCGACATAAAGAGAAGTATTGCGGTAAAGATAAAGGCAAAGCCCTCAAAAATAATGTCATTGTCGCCCTCAAAGCCTGTAAAGAAATCTTTGAAGAAGTAAACGGGTACAAGCATAGCGGTGGAAATTATGACCATAAACATCATACGTCTGTTGGCGTTCATATTCTTCCACGAAAATTTACCTGTGAAAATATCCTTTATGGTAAGGAAAAATTCCTTTATCATTCCCCAGATAGTAGGGAAAAATGCTATAAAAACCGCCAGAAGCGTTCCTAAATGCAGTACAACGGAGGTTATAAGGCTGTTTTCTCCGACATTCATAAAATGCTGTGCAACAGACAGATGACCTGAACTTGAAACGGGAAGGAACTCCGTAAGTCCCTGTATAATGCCCTGAATGATTATGCTTATGTAATCCATTTTCTTTTGTTCCTTTCGGATTATTTCGTATTGTTTATTTAATATATATGTATGGGCTTACGCCCGTAATGACTTTCGTCTAAAGCGGCTTTATCTGCGTGTATTTCAGATAACTCCGTAAATCGTGCGATGCAGAAACGCTGTTCTTTTCGCAGACAGTATATGAAAAAACACAACTGTCAACCGCATAATAGGAGTTATTGTCATAAAGCTGTGCGTTACGGAAAACCTCCGATTCATCTACAACGGTCTGAAACATTTTCCGCACCTCGCTTCGCTCTCATTTCCGCTCTTTGCGCCGACGGATGATATTCTCTGAACGTACTCACTCTGGCGGTTGCTTTACCTTTGCCTGCGGTTTTTGTATCGTTCTTTGCTGTTGCGGACGAAGTTCTTTTTTTCGAAACGGTTTTTCCGGTGCCGTGCTTAGTGCTTTCCTTATCGGTTTTCTGCTGTTCTATCAAAGAGTAAAGGCACTGCACAGCATCGCTCAATCCTCCGAGGCTGTCTATAAGGCCCTCGTTCACGGCTGTTTCGCCGTCAAGCACCGAGCCGACATCCATTACAAGCTCATCCTTCTTCATCATAAGCTCACGGAAACGCTCGGGCTTTATCCTGCTGTTCTTGCTTACGAAATTTATTATTCGCTCCTGCATACGCTCAAAATATGACAGCGTCTGCGGTATGCCGAGAAGAAGCCCGTTCATTCTGACAGGGTGGATGGTCATTGTTGCAGACGGCACGATAAAGCTCTTTCTTGCACTTACCGCAAGCGGTACGCCGATTGAATGACCGCCACCGACTACAATCGACACTGTGGGCTTTGACATTCCTGCGATAAGCTCGGATATTGCGAGCCCTGCCTCTACATCTCCGCCGACCGTATTGAGTATTATAAGCAGACCGTCTATGCTCATATCCTGCTCTATTGCTACCAGTGCAGGCATAATGTGTTCATACTTTGTGGTCTTGTTCTGGGGAGGAAGGATATAATGTCCCTCTATCTGACCGATTACGTTAAGGCAATGTATATTGTGCTTAGCGTTTTCCGAAGCGAATATGCCGTTATCCGACACCTGACAGGTTACCGCCTGTTCTTCGTTCTCCTCGTCGGTCTGTTCGTTATTTGTGATATTATCTTTGTTCATACCCTGCTCCTTTGCTGATTTTTTCTCTTTTATTCTTAGCAAAAGAGCGGAAAATATACGGCAAAGTGTGCAGTTATCACATAATGATACAGTATAAGTATATCACAAACAGCGTGCCATTGCAAGCCGAAATTGCGTATAAAAAGACCTGTGAGAATTTCCCACAGGTCTGTTTTTGCAATATTCAGCTTTATCAGCCGTTTTTCTTCTTTGCTTCGATTTCGGCAAGAGCAGCCTTTCTTGAAAGTCTTATCTTACCCTGATTGTCGATTTCGAGAACCTTTACGATTATCTCGTCACCGATTGAAACAACATCTTCAACCTTTTCTACACGTCTGTTTTCAAGTTCTGAAATGTGTACCATTCCGTCCTTGCCGGGAGCAATCTCAACAAACGCACCGAAGTTCATTATACGAACAACCTTGCCCTTGTAGATAGCGCCAACCTCGGGAGGAGATGTGATAGCCTTTATCATCGCTATGCAGTTCTGAGCCTTTTCAAGATCCTGACCGCAGATGAATACATTACCTTCTTCATCAATGTCGATCTTAACCTCGAAGTCTGCGCAGAGCTTCTGAATAACCTTACCGCCTGTACCGATAACTTCTCTTATCTTGTCAACGGGTACCTTGTAGTTGAGCATCTTGGGAGCGTACTTGTTTACAGTGGGACGGGGTTCGGGAATTGCCTTGAGCATTATTTCATCAAGGATGTAATCTCTTGCCTTGTGTGTCTTTGCAAATGCGTCCTTGATAATCTCGGGTGTAAGACCGTCAATCTTAAGGTCCATCTGGATAGCTGTGATACCCTTATGAGTACCGCCTACCTTGAAGTCCATATCACCGAAGAAGTCCTCAAGACCCTGAATGTCTACCATTGTCATCCAACGGTCGCCCTCTGTGATAAGACCGCAGGAAATACCTGCAACAGGTGCCTTTATCGGAACGCCTGCATCCATCAGTGAAAGCGTAGAGCCGCAGATAGAAGCCTGTGATGTTGAACCGTTTGAAGAAAGCACTTCAGATACAAGTCTTATTGCATAGGGGAATTCTTCAACGGGAGGGATAACGGGTTCGAGCGCTCTCTGTGCAAGTGCGCCGTGACCGATCTCACGTCTGCCGGGGCCTCTGCTTGCCTTTGTTTCGCCTACAGAGTATGCAGGGAAGTTATAGTGGTGCATATAACGCTTTGTTTCTTCTTCGTCAATGCCGTCGAGCTTCTGGCTGTCGCTTACAGGGCCTAAGGTTGTGATTGTCATAACCTGTGTCTGACCACGGGTAAACAGACCTGAACCGTGTACTCTGGGGAGAAGTCCTACTTCAGCGGCAAGAGGACGCATCTCGTCCATACCTCTGCCGTCAACACGCTTCTGCTCGTCTAACAGCCAACGTCTTACGATGAACTTCTGTAACTTGTAGATGCACTCGTCAATCATAGCGGCCTTGTCGGGATACTGCTCGTCAAACTCTGCGTGGATAGCATCCTTTATAGGCTGTAAACGCTCCTCACGGACATTCTTGTCGTCTGTATCAAGAGCGAACTTCACCTGCTCGGTGTACTTGTTCTGAATAGCCTCGAACAGATCGTGATCAACCTCCATTGAGGGGAAGCTGAACTTGGGCTTGCCAATCTCAGCCTGAATCTGCTTGATGAAAGGAATGATCGACTTGTTGATTTCCTCGTGACCTGCCATTATAGCCTTGAGCATCGTATCATCGTCAACTTCGTTTGCGCCGGCTTCAATCATTACGACCTTCTTCTCGCTTGACGCAACGGTAAGCTGAAGGTCTGACTTTGCTCTCTGCTCTGCGTTGGGCATAAGAACGATCTCGCCGTCAACAAGGCCTACGGAGATACCGCCGATAGGACCGTTCCACGGAATATCGGAAATGGAAACTGCGATAGAAGCGCCGATCATAGCGATTATCTCAGGCTGTGTTTCGGGATCTACTGCGAGAACCGTCATAACGATAGCAACGTCATTTCTCATATTCTTGGGGAACAGAGGACGCATAGGACGGTCAACTACACGGGAGTTCAGTATAGCCTTTTCGCTGGGTCTGCCCTCTCTCTTTAAGTAACCGCCGGGAATCTTTCCTACTGCGTAGAGCTTTTCTTCGTAGTCAACTGCAAGAGGGAAAAAGTCAACACCCTCTCTGGGCTTTGCGCTTGCTGTAACGTTTACCATTACGACTGTTTCACCGTAGTGTACCCAGCAAGAACCGTTTGCAAGTCCGCATACCTTACCGGTTTCGACCATAAGTTCACGGCCTGCAAATGTCGTTTTGAATGTTTTGTAATTCTCGAACATATTGTTCCTCCTGTTTTATTTTAAGAGAAACAGCGTTAGCAATAAATTCAGCGGAATAACATTATTCCGTTCAATTTATTGCTGACTGCACTGCTTCTCCTTAAGTCAAAAAATCAATGCTGAAATAAGGGTTAAAGGGCAGAACAAAAATGCCCTGCCCTTTTTTAAACTCTTACTTACGAAGACCGAGCTTAGCTACTACTGCACGGTAGCGTTCGATATCCTTCTTAGCGAGGTAGTTTAACAGATTACGTCTGTGACCTACCATCTTAAGAAGACCACGGCGTGAGTGGTGATCCTTCTTATGTGTCTTTAAGTGCTCGGTTAAATCGTTGATTCTCTTTGTGAGAATAGCGATCTGTACTTCGGGAGAACCTGTGTCGTTCTCGTGTGTGCGGTTAGCTTCGATAACCGCTGTCTTTTCTTCCTTTAAAAGCATGGTTACACCTCTTAAAAATATTTTCTTTGTCATAGCGGCGGGAAACGGTGTTTCTCATAACGAGCATTCTCCACAGAGCCAAGACAAGAATTGATTGTGTGCAATGCACAACAAAGTTATTATAGCATACAAAGCAACGTTTGTAAATACTATTTTAAAAAATTTTTTAATTTTTATCAGTCAACGAAAACACTTCAACCTTTGTTATGCGGGATTTTTCTTTGCGGCTTTCTTTTCGCTGTTCCTTCTGCTTTTTCTTGCGGAAGGATCTCTGATAACCTCCGGTGCTTTACCGTCGGTGACGCATTCGCCTGTGAGGATTACCTTTGATATTGTATCGTCGCTCGGAGCATCGAACATAATATCTGAGAGTGCATCCTCGACTACTGTACGCAGACCTCTTGCGCCTGTTTTTCTTTCAGCCGCTTTTTTTGCAATGGCACGCATTGCATCATCGGTAATCTCAAGCTCTATGCCGTCAAGCGAGAACATATAGCTGTACTGCTTCAGGATAGCGTTCTTCGGCTCGGACAGTATCTTTACAAGTGCGTCCTCGTCAAGATCGTCCAGCACGGCAATTACGGGGAGTCTGCCGACAAGCTCGGGGATAATTCCGAACTTTACAAGATCCTCAGGCTCTACCTGATGCAGTGCCTCGTTTATCTTGTTGTCCTGCTTGCTCTTTACCTCTGCGCCGAAACCGAGTGCCGATGAGCTTGTTCTCTGCATTATCAGCTTATCTATACCCTCGAATGCACCGCCGCAGATAAACAGGATATTCTTTGTGTTAATCTGTATGAATTCCTGATTTGGATGTTTTCTGCCTCCCTGGGGAGGAACATTTGACACTGTACCCTCGATAATCTTGAGCAGTGCCTGCTGTACGCCCTCACCGCTTACATCACGGGTAATCGAAGTGTTTTCAGACTTTCTTGTTATCTTATCTATCTCGTCGATGTATATGATTCCGTGTTCAGCCGCCTCAATATCATAATCAGCCGCCTGTATAAGTCTGAGAAGAACATTCTCAACATCCTCGCCGACATATCCTGCCTGTGTAAGCGTTGTTGCATCGGCAATTGCGAAAGGCACCTTCAGCACATTGGCAAGCGTCTGGGCAATCATAGTCTTACCTACACCGGTAGGTCCCAGCAGCAGAACATTGCTCTTCTGAAGCTCTATCTCATCTGCAGTTGCCTCATCACCGAAGAAATTCTTCTTATAATGATTATACACCGATACGCAGATGGTTTTCTTTGCTTCATCCTGACCGATTATATACTTGTCAAGTATTTCCTTAAGCTCTGTAGGTTTTATAAGCTCGTGCTTATCTTCCTTTTGCTTGCCTTTGGATTTTCTGCCGGAGGACTTGTCTTCCTGCTCCATCAGCATCTGGTATGAGGCTACTATGCAATCATTGCATATACAGCCGCTCGCACCGTAAATTATTCTTTCAACCTGATCCTCAGTTCTTTCACAGAAACTGCATCTAAGCATGGTCAAATTCCTTTCAAGTGGTTATCTTTTTGCAATTACCTTATCAACAAGGCCGTAAGCGCAAGCCTCTTCAGCAGAAAGGAAATTATCTCTTTCGCAGTCCTTATGAAGCTGCTCATAGCTCTTGCCGCAGTTCTCTGCCATTATTTTTTCAAGTGTTTCTCTTGTTTTCTCAAGGTACTTTGCGTGAATCGTAATATCGGTCTGCTGACCGCTGAGTCCGCCGCTGATAAGAGGCTGATGAATCATAACCTCTGAGTTCGGCAGGCAGAAACGCTTGCCCTTTGCGCCGCTTGAAAGCAGGAATGCTCCCATAGAAGCCGCCATACCTACGCAGATAGTAGATACATCGCACTTGATGTAGTTCATTGTGTCATATATAGCCATACCTGCGGAGATTGAACCGCCGGGGCTGTTTATATAAAGGCTGATGTCCTTATCGGGATCCTGTCCTTCAAGAAACAGTAACTGTGCAACAACAAGTCCCGCAGTAACATTGTTTACTTCTTCGTTAAGCATGATAATTCTGTCGTTAAGCAGTCTGGAGAATATATCGTATGCTCTTTCTCCTCTGCCTGTCTGTTCAATGACGGTTGGTACTAAACTCATAAAACTCCTGCCTTTCAAAATGTTTTTATTTACAATAAAGAGCTTTCCATAATGATACAGAAAGCTCCCGATTGCAAAAACTTAATTATTCAGTAACTTCGGTTACGTCTGCACTCTCACGAACAATGTCGAATGCCTTCTCAACCTCAAGGTCTTTTCTGAGAGCTTCTTCGGCAACAAGAGCCTTGACCTTGTCAAGTTCCATCTTGTAGTTTTCAGCCATCTCAGCGTATTCCTTCTCAACGTCCTCATCTGTTACAGCAACGTTTTCGATCTGAGCGATCTTCTCAAGAGCAAGTCTGAGCTTAACCTGCTTTGCAGCGGGCTCCTTGAAGTTTTCCTTGAACTGCTCTATAGTTGTGTTTGTAAACTTGAGGTAATCAGCAACTGTGATACCCTGGTATCTGTTTCTGTACTCCCAGTCACGAACAAGGTCATCAACACGGTTGTTTATCATAGCATCGGGAATCTCGCCCTCGAGCTTTTCGATAACAGCGTCTGTAATATCGGCATCGAGCTTAGCGTCAGCGGCATTCTTAGCGCTCTCTTCAAGCTTTGCTCTGATGTCAGCCTTGAATTCGTCAAGTGTATCGAAATCGCTTACGTCCTTAGCGAACTCATCGTCAAGCTCAGCGTATTCCTTAGCCTTGATTTCGTGAATCTTGCACTTGAATACTGCGGGCTTGCCCTTTAAGCTCTCAGCGTTGTAGTTCTCGGGGAATGTAACATTGATCTCGAATTCTTCGTCAATGCTGTGACCTACCATACCGTCCTCAAAGCCGGGGATAAACTGACCGCTGCCGATCTCAAGTGAGAAATGCTCAGCCTTGCCGCCTTCAAACGCTTCGCCGTCAACGAAACCTTCAAAGTCGAATACTGCTGTATCGCCCTTCTGAAGAGGTCTGTCTGTAACGTCGATGATTCTTGCGTCCTTCTCCTGATATCTCTTGAGCTCGTTTGCAACATCTTCGTCAGTTACAGTCTTGACAGTCTTGTTTACCTTTATACCCTTATAGTCCTTGATTTCAACTTCGGGCTTTGTTGTAAATGTAGCCTTGAAAGAAACACCGTTCTCCTTGCTTACTTCTGTTACTTCGATGTTGGGCATATCAACAACTTCAAGCTTAAGCTCGTCGATAACTTCCGCAACGCTCTTCTGGTACATACCGTTAACAGCATCTTCATAGAAAACGCCTTCGCCGTACTCAGCCTCGATTATCTTACGGGGTGCCTTACCCTTTCTGAAGCCGGGAACGTTTATGTTCTTTTTCTTCTTTAAATAAGCTGCCTGTACTGCCTGCTCGAATTCTTCGGCTGATGCCTTGAATTCTACCTCAACCGTATTTGTTGCGGTCTTGTTGTTTGAAATGATCTCCATTTGAAAAATCCTCCGTTTTTGCATAGCCTTATATACGGCGATGCATATTATTGTATTTTATTCCTGCACAAGTACAGGTGTAAATTTAACATAGTCAGCCGATACCATTCTGTATGTAATTCCGTCCCTTTCGCCCTGAAAAGCCTTCGGAAAGCACGGAGCACCGTGAACGTGACCGTAAAAGCATCTTTTCACAGGATATTTCGACATCACATCAAGAATGTAATCGTTCTGCTCATTGCCGTATATCGGCGGATAGTGTATGAATACCACAGGCTCAAGACCTGTTGACACAGCGGCTTTGAGAGAAGCATCCATTCTGCCCGCCTCTCTGAGAAGCACAAGCTCATCCTGCGGTTCGCCGTCATCATTTATCCAGCCTCTAGTGCCGCAGATCGCTATACCGCACTCCTCAAAAGCGTTATTATGCAGAATTCTGATATTATCAAAACCGTTTGTCTGTAAAAAGCCGTTCATTTTTTTCAGTGTCGTCCACCAGTAATCGTGGTTACCTTTAGAGATTATCTTCCTGCCTCTGAGCCTTCTGCTGATAAACTCGAAGTCCGGAAGTGCCTCCTCGATCGACATTGCCCAGCTTATATCGCCGGGTATCACAACGCAGTCATCTTCTCCGACAACACTGTTCCAGTTTTTTTCAATGCGCTCGGTATAATTCTCCCAGCCACCGAAAATATCCATCGGCTTTTGTCTGCCGAAAGGCAGATGAAGATCTCCCATTGTGAATACTCTCAAATAAACGCTCCTTAATTACTTGTTTATAAATTCAAGAACTGCCTCAGCCATTTCTTCGGGCTTTATTGAACCCGTAAATCTTACAGGCTTGTTCTTTGTATCGGAAAGTGCCTTGGGGCAGGTTGTTTTTGTCAGCTTTTCAAGCTTGCCGATAAGTTCAAACTCATCAACACCTTCAGTTTCGCCGCCCAGAGCATCATATACCGCAAAGCCGAACTTGTAAGGGTTGGCTGTTGAAGCGATAAGCGTCTTTGTGTTGTCGCCCGTCTTCTTCTTGTAATCCTCATATACCTTGTAAGCAACGGCGGTGTGAGTGTCCATAAGGTAGCTGTATTCACCGAATACTTCCTTGATAGCACCCTTTGTCTGCTCATCGTCACAGCATCCGGCATAGAAGTTTTCCTTTATAGCCGCCTTTACGCTGTCGTTTACTTCGTATCTGCCGTCATTCTTAAGAGCGGTGAACCACTCGTTTATCAGCTTGTCGTTTTCACCTGTGAGGTGATACAGCAGTCTTTCGAGGTTGCTCGAAATAAGAATATCCATTGAGGGAGAAACAGTCGTGTAGAACTTTCTGTTTCTGTCATAGATACCTGTATTTATAAAGTCGGTAAGTACGTTGTTAGCGTTTGATGCGCATATCAGCTTGCCTATCGGAATACCCATCTGCTTAGCGTAATATGCGGCAAGTATATTACCGAAGTTACCTGTAGGTACTACTACATTCAGCTTTTCGCCGTACTTGAGTTCGCCGTCCTTTACAAGCTGAACATAAGATGAAACGTAGTAGATTATCTGGGGAGCAAGTCTGCCCCAGTTTATAGAATTCGCACTTGAGAATACGGTATTTGCCTTTTCAAGCTGAGCGATAACGCTCTTGTCTGTGAATATCTGCTTAACACCGCTCTGGCAATCGTCAAAGTTGCCGACAACAGCGCAAACGTTTACGTTGCTTCCTTCCTGAGTTGTCATCTGACGCTTCTGCATATTGCTTACGCCGTCCTCAGGATAGAATACCATTATTGATGTGCCGTCAACGTCCTTGAAGCCTTCAAGAGCCGCTTTACCGGTATCGCCGCTTGTAGCAACGAGGATAGAAATCTTCTTACCGTCAATTGTCTTCTTTGCGGAAGTCGTAAGCAGATAAGGAAGAATCTGAAGTGCCATATCCTTGAATGCGCAGGTGGGACCGTGCCACAGCTCAAGAATGTATGTACCGGGGATAAGGTGAGAGATCTCAGCGATATTGTCGGTTGCAAAATTCTTATCGTTGTAAGCGCCGTTTACGCAGTGCTTTATCTCATCATCGGTAAAGTCTGTAAGGAAAAGTCTGAATATCTCGTAAGCTCTTTCGGCATACGACATATCGCACAGCGACATTATCTTTTCTTCAGAGAGCTTCGGGAGATTTTCGGGAACAAAAAGTCCGCCGTCAGACGAAAGACCCTGTGAAATAGCATAAGCGCTCGGTACATTTACCTTGACATCTCTGGTGCTTTTGTAGTTCATAACAAACATCCTTCTTTAGAGTTAAAATTGCGTTTCATAGCCTGTAGTGTCGAATGCGTCCTTGAAATATCTGAAATCAATCACACGCACAGCATCACCGGTCGAAACCGTTACTTCCGCTATATCATAGCGTATTTGCTTTTCTGCGCCGTATTCGGCGAGAAAACAGTCGGCAGTTGCTATTATCCTGCCCTTTTTCTTATATCCTACCGCTTCGACCCCGCTTACAAGACTTCTGTATCTGCGTGTCTTTACTTCCACAAAAACAAGTATATTGCCTTTCGACGCTACTATATCTATCTCCCCACAGGGCTTGCGGTAATTTCTTGTTATAATATCATAGCCGTTTTTAATAAGATAACCTGCGGTGAAATCTTCACCGAGTTTTCCTTTTACGGCTCTTTCGTTATTTGCCTGCATTTTTTGCCTTGAAATATTTCACAAGAAAACTCTTTCTGTGAATATCGCTCGCACCGTATTTATCAAGCATTTCATAATGGAGCTTTGTACCGTAGCCTTTATGCTTTTCAAACATATACTGAGGATACTTTTCGGCAAGCTCCTTCATATAACGGTCACGGGCTACCTTTGCAAGTATTGATGCCGCCGCTATTGATGCGCTTGTTGCATCACCCTTGACAACAGCCGTTTCCGGTATATCAAGTCCGGGCGTTTTATTGCCGTCGATAAGTGCGGTATCAGGCTTTACATCAAGCCCCTCGTATGCTCTTTTCATAGCAAGCATAGCGGCATTAAGTATATTCATACTGTCGATTTCCTCGACAGACGCTGTAGCTATGCAGTAGCTGACAGCTTTCTCACGGATAATGTCAAACAGGGCTTCACGCTTTTTCTCGGTCAGCTTTTTGCTGTCGTTTATCCCGTCAATGATTATATCATCGGGAAGTATCACAGCCGCCGCATAGACATCGCCAGCAAGAGGTCCTCTGCCTGCTTCGTCAATACCGCAGATAACGCCGCAATGCTTTCTCATTTCATTATCGTAAAGAAATAAATCTTTCTTTTCTTCGCCTGTCTTAAGGTCTTTCGAGAGAGATTCTGCCAAGTTTACCACTCCTGAATTCATCGAGTACAGCCGCCGCCGCTCTTTCTATATCAGGCTCGCCGCCCGAAATAAGCATTCCACGCTTTCTTGCTATCATTTCAAGGTCGGGCTTTTCCGTGTTTTCGTCCAGCTTGTAACGTGCGATAACGTTTCCCTTGTAGTTTTCCCACAGGTAACCGAGCAGACTGTCCGCAAGCTCGCAGACATCCATTACATCGTCCTTGATAGCACCCGTATAGCCGAGCTTTATAGCTACCTGCTGATCGTCGAATTTCGGCCAGAGTATTCCGGGAGTATCGAGCAGTTCAAGCTCTTTATCAAGAGATACCCACTGAGCGCCTCTTGTAACACCGGGTCTGTCCTCTACCTTGGTCTTTCCCGCCTTCGAGATCCTGTTTATAAACGAAGATTTACCGACATTCGGTATACCTACTACCATAACTCTCAGCGACTGACCAACAATGCCTTTCGCCTTGCGCTTAGCAAGAAGGTCTGAGAGCAGATTTTTGACGTTTGGCGTAAACGCTTTTACACCCTTACCGCTCCTGCAGTCGCATATCATAGCTTTATAGCCCTGAGCCGTGTAATATTTCTGCCACTCGGCAGTAACCTTTTCATCGGCATAATCACATTTATTAAGAAGAATTATTCTCGGTTTAGAACCTGTTATATCGCTGATGACGGGGTTACGGCTCGATTCGGGTATTCTTGAATCTACTATTTCGGCAACAGCGTCAACCAGCTTTAAATCAGCCTCTATCTGTCGCTTGGTTTTGGTCATATGACCGGGAAACCACTGTATATTGGATACCTGTGCCATTGTACCTCCGCTCACATACGTTTAAAATACGATTATAACATTCCGAGTGCGTTCAGCGGCCAGATACGAAGATACGCTTTTCCCATTATATAGCGCATATCAACCTGTCCGACATCGCTGCTTCTGCTGTCCTTTGACCCGTTCCTGTTGTCACCGAGAACAAATATTTTTCCGTCCTCGACCGTTACATCCTGATTATTCGGGAAGTTCTCAGGAAGATTGGTAGGCGTGTTTGTATAGTCATCGGGAAGCTGTTCTCCGTTTCTGTAAACAACACCTTTTACAAAGTCGATCCTTATTGTATCGCCGGGGAGTCCTATCACTCTTTTGACTATCGGTTTGCCGTAGCCGCCTGAGGATTCGTTCACCAGCTTATCCGCATACAGAATGACAATATCGTCATACTGCGGAGTGTAGAACATATCGGATACGATAAGTCTTTGCTGATCCTGTAACGTAGGAACCATTGATTCTCCGTCAACGGTTATCACACGGGCAAAAAGTGCAAATATAATTATAAAGCACAAAATGGCTGAAAAAATACTGCACATCCAGTCGAACATATCGGCAAAGAAATTCTTGTTATCAGCAGTGCCGTTATTCTCATTTTCAGTCAAGTTCTTTTCTTCCATAGTGCGTCCCTTCAGAATAAAATATCGAATTCACGCAGTGGCAATAAGCCACTGCCTTGAAAATTCGATGAGGAAATAATGTAAGGTCTTATATCTTGGACTTAACCTTAGCTGCCTTACCAACTCTGTCACGAAGATAATAGAGCTTAGCTCTGCGTACCTTACCTTCTCTTACGATCTCAACCTTCTCTACTGTAGGTGAGTGCAGAGGGAATACTCTTTCGATACCGCAGCCGTGAGCTACTCTTCTTACTGTGAAAGTTTCGCTTACGCCGCCGTGCTTCTTGGCGATAACTGTACCCTCGAATATCTGGATACGGAACTTGTCGCCTTCTGCGATGCGTACGTGTACCTTAACTGTGTCACCTACGTTGAACTTAGGTGCTTCAGCCTTAAGGCTGTCCTGTGCAATGAGTTTTAATGCGTCCATGTTTTCCTCCTGGTTTTCGGATATTCTTGTATCGGCTTATCCTCCGTGCGTTTACGCTACGGAAAACGGCAACTTTTGCCGTTAAATACAGCGGACTACCCGTTTTAATGTCTTTGTGCTTTTCGCACTAATGGCATTAAACACGCTGACAGTATATGCCAAAAGGCATACTTATACCCTCAGCGGATTTCAAATGCTTTAATATTATAGCACCTTTGTACGAAATTTGCAATAGTTTTTTGTGAATTTTTTTGGTTAAAAAACTATGCGTAAGATTGCAGAATAGTTCATTTATTAAATAAACAACAATTTTAAAATCCCTATCCCCCTGCCCCCTTTCCCCCGGAAAGGGGGAGAATGCGGGGACTGGCGTCCCTGCTCAAGCAAGGATGCTTGTAGTCAGCCACACCCAGTCGTTGCACGATGCAACGACACAAACTGGCTGACAACCTGCTACTTGGGGCAAAGCCCCAAACCCCATTTTAGATAAATTATATTTCGCACAAAAGCGCTTATAATCTAAAAATTACTCGAACTGTGTTCCGTCCTTGCAAAGTATGCCGGTTCTTACTATATCAAGTCTTTCGGTTTCCTCTCCGCTGTACTTTTCGAATGCGTCAAAGAAAAGGGACGGATTGAGCGTAAAATCACAGCCGGACGGCATTATCAGTGTGAAATGCCCCTGTTCACAATCTTTGATTTCTGTGAACGGTTTAATGTCGAGCGTTGTTATGCCCTTCTTTGTCTTCTTCTCAACTTCGATAGCCGGCAGTTTCATGAATTCCTCCAGCTTTTCGTAATCGCAGACGATATGAACCGAATATACCGATTTTTCTATTTCCGTGTGTTTTTTTATCGGCAGAGCCACTCTTATTATTCTTATATCCGGCGGTAAAACCGCATTGAGCTTGTCCCGCACAACATCGAAATCCGTTTGCTCGGTGAGTTTTATATCCATAGACTCGTTTATACCTTCACTACCGAGCGAGAGCGGAAGATTTACATTGACATAGGTATGGGGATTGAAGCCCTGTGTGTGCCATATCGGAATATCGGTACGTCTTATCGCACGTTGAAAACAGGTGATAAGGTCGAGCGCCGATATATATTTTGCTCTGCCCGTCTTTGAAAAGAACAGACGGACAGCGATATTATTCTCATTCATATTTAAAGCAAGCCCTTCCTAAGCATTTGTTTATGCCGCAGCCTGCGCACTTTTCACGGCAGTTTGCGGTCGTTTTTTCTTCGTGAGCCTTGATATTCTCTCTGACAAGGAAGTTGCGGTCAAACAGCATATCCATATGCTCCCACGGGGCGATCTCGTCATATTCACGCTTGCGGTTTGCGTAGAATGCCTTGTCGATGCCGAATTTTTCAAATGCCGCATTCCATATATCAGGCTTGAAATACTCATTCCAGCCGTCAAGCTTACAGCCGTTCTTCCACGCTTCATAGATGACCGCAGACAGCTTTCTGTCGCCTCTTGCAAGCACAGCTTCAAGTATTGTAGTATCATAATGGCTCCAGCTGACATCAATACGTCTTCTGCCCTTTGAGCCTATAATATCAAGCAGATATTTCTGTCTTTCGTTTATCTGCTCCTCTGTCGCCTGAGGTTCATATTCAAAGGGTGTGAAGGGCTTCGGTATAAATGTTGACAGCGAGATTGAGATGCTTATTGCCTTTTTGCTTCTGCCCTCTGTATTGTAATAGAGGTCGATTATCTTGTCTGCAAGCTCCTTTATCGCCTTTATATCATCAAGCGTTTCTGTCGGCAGACCTAGCATAAAGTACAGCTTGACCGAACTGTATCCGCCCTCAAAGGCAATCTTACAGCTTTTGAATATAGCCTCCTCGGTGATATTCTTGTTTATAACGTCACGCAGACGCTGTGAGCCTGCCTCGGGAGCAAATGTAAGTCCGCTTCTTCTCACGCTCTTTATCTTCTTTACGACCTCGTCGCTGAATTTATCTATACGCAGTGACGGGAGAGAAAGGTTGACACCTTTCTTATCGGTATATTCGGTTATATCGTTCAAGAGTCCCTCAATATCGCTGTAGTCGCTTGTGGACAGCGATGAAAGCGACACCTCGTCATAGCCTGTGGTTTCCGTAAGACTCTTTACCTGATTTACTATAGTTTCCTTTGATTTTTCTCTGAAAGGACGATATATAAAGCCTGCCTGACAGAATCTGCAGCCTCTGATACAGCCTCTCAGCACCTCAACTACCGATCTGTCGTGTACTATCTGGGTATAAGGCACAACAAAGCTGTCGGGGGTATATACCTTGTCAAAATCGTCTATAATCTGCTTTCTGACTTTTGCAGGGGCGTTATTCTTCGGTGTTATCGCTTTTACCGTTCCGTCCTCGTTATAGCTTATATCATAGAGCGAAGGAACATAGATTCCCTCGATCTGTGCCGCCTGTTCAAGATATTCCTGCTTTGTGCCGCCGTTTTTCTTGAACTTTTCGGCAAGCTGCATCATCTTGAGGTTTACTTCCTCGCCTTCACCGAGTACGAACAGATCAAAGAAATCGGCTATCGGCTCTGCATTACATACGCAGGGACCGCCGCCCATTACTATCGGGAACAGATCCTTTCTGTCTTTAGCAAAAACAGGCACACCTGCAAGGTCAAGCATCGACAGGATATTTGTATAGCAAAGCTCATACTGGAGCGTAAAGCCGATAAACTCAAAATCCTTGATGGGATCAAGGCTTTCCAGACCGTAAAGAGGAATATCGTTCTTTCTCATCTGCTCTTCCATATCGGGAAGGGGCATGAACACACGCTCGCACCAGTAATTAGGCACGCTGTTCTTGAGCGAATAGAGTATCTTTATCCCGAGATGCGACATTCCTATATCGTATGTGTCGGGAAAGCAGAAAGCAAAGCGTATATCCACCTTGCTTTTATCTTTAACGACAGCGTTTACCTCACCGCCGATATAGCGTGACGGCTTCTGCACCTTCAATAAAATTTTATCTAATTTTTCCTTCAGCATTTTTCTACTTCCGTTCCGAAAATTATAGTTATACCATATATTTTACTACATTCTCGGATTTATTGCAAGCCCTACGAAACAAGCTGTGCCTGTATCAGAAAAAGCACCACAAAAAACAGCGATAACGAAACGCTTTCACCGCACATAACGCAATATACGATCACTCCTGCCGTTATAATCAATGCTAAAGCCGTTCCGACAATTTTTTTCACTTTTTCAGCGGTTCTCAGCGAGACAAATCCGGTCAGAAGCAGTTCAAGCACTTCCGCACCGTCGAAATATCCTATAGGCAAAGCGTTGAATATGCAGATGATAAGATTCACTGCACCGAAAACCGCCGCCGTGTCATTTTTCTGCATAGCAAAACAAGCCGCCGCAACAAGAAGATTTACACCGCACCCTGCAGACAGGATAACAAGCCGTTTAGCATCCGTGAGGCTCTCCATTCCCGACTTTGACAGGGCTATTCCTCCTCCGTAGAATGTTATCCTTTCGGGATTGGCTCCGCATACCGCCATAGCGAGCAAATGCCCGCCCTCGTGCAGAATGCAGGCAATCAGCGACAGCACCGCCGCTCCGCTCGTGTCGATAAAAATCATAAATGCCACAACCGCAAAGAAGCTGAAATCGAATTTCACCTTCAGCCGTCCGTTATGTTTCATTCTCATTCTCCTTTTATCCTTTTGGATAAGTATATTAGGAAAAACGGAAATAAGAACAAAAAAAGCACTCAGCGTGATGCTAAGTGCTTTTCAAATGGTTGCGGGAGCTGGATTCGAACCAACGACCTTCGGGTTATGAGCCCGACGAGCTACCCCTGCTCCACCCCGCGATATTTCGTTCACTCTCCTGAGTGCTTGTATATTATAACACGAAGTTTAATGTTTGTCAAGCGTTTTGCGAAAAAATTTTACAAAAAGTCAAAATTTCCTCTGAAACCGCTCCTGTCATTATGTCTGTCCGTAATAATATATGCCGCTGTGCCGTGAATATTCGAGCGTTTTTTAAATTTTTTATCTGAAATTTCTTTCCTGACCGTTTTATTGTACACCTTATCTGTTATCATTAAGTCAAAGGAAAAAAACCGATGCAAATCGGTACGGCTTATTCAAAGGGAGGAAAATATGACATTTATAGTTTTATTTATCGGTCTGATCATTTATGGCATCTGGAAAAATTGCGAACCGCAGATTCCGGCATCTTATCACAATAACGGGAAGCTCGAGCAGGAGGATTCCTGGAAAGTCAGCACGGGTGAGATGTCACGGCGGCAGTTTATGAAGAATATCCAGAACGGCAAATACAGATAATCGTCACACTTAATGTTTACCCCCGATTGCATAAGCAACCGGGGGTAGTTCTTTATCCTTCCGTCTTTCTTATACCGAAAAACAATCTTAAGAAACCTGCCAGTATTCTCGGCGTCTTGCAAACTACGATTTTCATAATATGTACCTCTCTTTCAGCAAAAGAACATCAGCCATACTCCCAGTGCAATGAGCAGCAGTGACAGTATAACAAGCAGTGTTTCGGCTGACATACAGGTAACACATATAAGAATACCGGCAAGACCGAGTATGAACGCAGGAAATTTTGAACGTCCCGGTCTGTGCCTTCTCATCATAAAAATACCTCCCGTCAGCTGAAGCTATTACACTTTATTCCTCAGGGAGATATTTTGTTACTTATTTCTTGACGGTCATAACAACCGCAAGTCCGCTCCTTACTTCGACCGTGCAATCACTGCCTTCGGTAAACTCATTGCTTACGCCTATCGGGAAGCTGCGTTCCATAACATAGCAGTCAAGCGGATAACCTGCGCCTGTTATGGAAACCGTTGCTTTATCACTTATTGCAAACACTGAAAGGTATCTTGATAAATCGGGAGAAAGCGTTATCTTTTCATCTTCAAGTATGTATACATCCGTGCTGTCGCCTTTTATACTTGCTCTTGCTCCATGCTCACGGATAAACAAAAGCGTCGCTATATTCGCTAAGGTATGGTCTGTTCTACCGCCGCAGGCACTGATGAGCGTAATGTCGTCATATCCTCTGTCGAGTGCGGTTCTTACAGCAAGCATCGTGTCGGTATCGTCCTTGTGGGCAGGCGAACGCATTGTTTCTATATTGTCCGGCAAAGGATTCTCAAGGCTGTCAAAATCCCCTAAAATCAGATCCGGCTTGATTCCTGCCTGCAGTGCCTTGTCATATCCGCTGTCTGCGCATATTATAAACGCACCCTCGGATATTTTCGCATTCATACACGGCTCAGGTCCGCCGCAGATTATATAACACTTCTTCATTATTTGTTTTTAAACTCCCATTCATTCAGCCTTTCGGCTTCTTCACACATTTTTACATAGCTGTCATAGCGTGAGCTGTTTATCTTTCCTTCACGCAGTGCTTCGGTCACGGCACATCCGCTCTCTTTGAGATGAACGCAATCTCTGAAACGGCATTTACCGAGATATTCAGAAAACTCTCTGAACGAATATTGCAGTTCGTTTTTCGGAATAAAGCCGTATCTGCTTACTTCGACGGTCGAAAATCCCGGCGTATCGGCTATATAGCCTTCGTCAATAGCGAATAACTCCGCCTGTCTTGTCGTATGCCGTCCTCTGCCCAGCTTTTTGCTTATATCACCCGTGCTTCTTTCAAGTCCGGGGAACAGATGATTCATAAGGCTTGATTTTCCTACACCTGAATTGCCTATAAGCGCTGACAGCTTGCCGGATATATAGCTTCTGATCTCATCAATGCCGTTTCCTGTGCTGTTGTCCATATAGAACACCTTGAATCCGCATTTTCTGTATATTCCGGCGAAATCCTCGCATTCACGCAAATCCTGTTTGGTTATTACTATAACAGGCTCGATGTGCTTGCTTTCAAATATTGAAATCAGCTTATCTGTCACAAGCGTGTTCGGCACAGGATCTACCGCAGATGTTACCAGTAACGCACAGTCAAGATTGGCGAGCGGCGGTCTGATGATATGATTCTTCCGTTCTTTTATCTCTACGATAAGCGGAACGGCATTTTCCTCTATGCTGACAACGACATTATCTCCCGCACACGGAGATATTTTTTCTTTTCTGAACACTCCCCTTGCATTACAACATAAAACGCCGTCGGCAACAGCTACATAGTAGTTGCCGCCGACAGCCTTTGTTATAATGCCTTCGCTTTTTACATTTTTCAAAGGCAAACCTCGTTATTCAGCTGTTTCTTCGGAAGGTTCGCCCGATGTTTCGGCCGAAACACCCTTCAGATTGTTAAACAGGTTCTGATCGTATGATATAACATTCTGCTTTACAGTACCGGAGGAGAAATCGACTTCTATTTCAGCAAGTGTTCCTGTAAGAGCCTCGTCCTTAACATTTGTGATTTTTATGAGATATGTCCGCTTATCCTTGCCGGATACCTCAAATGATACAGGCTTACCTGCCGCAAGTGACATATCCTTGGTTTCTGTCTTGATTACATTTCCGTCGCTGTCCATATAGGTAAAGTTAAATGTACCTGACTGAGCGGCGATTGTCGGAAGCGTAACGGTTACAGTACCGCTTACCTCTGAGGGCTTAGGATCTGAGGAAGGCTCCTCCTTTGAAGTGTCGGGAGCTACATACTTGAGCTTATTGAACAGGCTCTCATCATAGCTTACTATTTCAGGCTCAGTGTCCTCATTCTTGAAATCAACACTTATTTCAGCAAGAACTCCGCTGAGCGATGTGTCGTTCACATTAGTAATCTTGACAGTGAATGTGGCAGGTTCTGTACCGCTGACTTCAAATGTCAGAGTTTTACCCGAATTTACAGCCATATCACGTTCTTCTTCCTTGAACGAAACGCCGTCCTTGAAGTACTCAAACTTGAACGTTCCGGTATCTGTTGCATCGGTCGGAAGTTTAAGAGAAACTTCGGTCTTGATGTTGACAGCCTTGCCGTCGCATACGGTTACTTCAATCTCGGTTTCCTCGTTTACAACAGAGTTTTCCGCAATGCTCTGCTTTATTACCTGATCTTTTTCATACTCGTTGCTTGAGCCCGAAACTTCCTTCAGCTTGAGATTCTTCTTCTCTGCTTCTTCTCTTGCTTCTTCGATTGTCATACCGATAAACTTGGGAACATTGACTGCCTTCACGAGCTTGCCGTTACTTACATATACCTTAACGAGCGTACCTTGTGAAACCTCAGAATGAGCCGCAGGTTCGGTCTTTATAACAATATCCTTAGCCACATCGTCATTATTGACATATACGATTTTGGGCTTAAGTCCCTTCTTTTCGAGCTTTATCTGTGCGTCCTGTACGGTCAGGTTGGAGTAATCGTCAATCTCGACCTTCTGAGGACCGTTACTGATAACAATACTTACTATTGTACTCTTTTTGATAGTTCTGCCGGCAGGAGTTTTCTGATCCATTACCTCGTTTTCCTTGTACTCTGTAGAATACTGTCTGTCTATATCGAGGTTAAGCTCAGGGTACTTTGTCTTGACATCATCAAGCGTCATACCGACAATATTCGGCATAGTCATCTCATCGGAGCCGCCGCTTTCGGTACCTAAGTTACCGCTTACAATAGTGAATATGAGCCATGCGGTCATTATTACAAATACAGACGCTACGGCAAAGAGAATAGGCAGGAGCGGAGAACGTCTTTCCTCTACTTCATCCTCGTCGTCCTCATCCTCGTCATAAAGATCGTTATCCTCATCGCCCTCGCTTTCGGGAAGCTCATCTCCGTTTGCGCTTTGTTCGGGAGCGTTGGGGTCGGATACCTTATCGAAATACTTGGTCGAGCCGTCTGTTGAGAAATATTTGTACTCAAATACAATGCTGGGATCTTTCTTGAATTCTTCAATATCGTTTATCATCTCGCCTGCGGTCTGATAACGCATCGAAGGCTCTTTCTGCATAGCCTTGAGCGTAATCTCCTCAAGACCTTCGGGGATTGAAGAATTGATCTCACGCAGAGGTTTCGGCGGAGTCTGCATATGCTGGAGTGCAATAGCAACGGGCGTTTCGCCGTCAAACGGTTTCTGTCCTGTCAGCATCTCATAAAGCATAACGCCTACAGAATATATATCGCTCTTTTCATCGGTCATTTCGCCTCTTGCCTGTTCGGGACTGATATAGTGAACCGAGCCGATAGCCTTTTCGGAAAGAGTTTTATCTGTTTCACGGTTAAAACGGGCAATGCCGAAATCCATGACCTTTATCGTGCCGTCGGGGAGCATCATTACATTCTGCGACTTTATATCCCTGTGGACTATTCCTCTGTCGTGTGCGTGCTGTAACGCTCTTAAAATCTGGATAGTGAAATATACAGCGTCCTTCCATTTCAGAACGCCCTGCAGCTTGATATATTCGGCAAGAGAGATGCCGTCTATGTATTCCATTACGATAAACTGTATCTGCTCGTTGAAGCCGACATCGTATATCTTTACAATGTTCGGATGCGAAAGCAGTGCTATTGCCTTGGACTCGTTGCGGAATCTTCTGAGAAAATCCTCACTGCCGGCAAATTCATTCTTAAGAATTTTTACGGCAACTATTCTGTCCTCGGTAATATCCTTTGCCTTATAGATGTCAGCCATTCCGCCCGTTCCTATAAGCTCAAGAAGCTCGTAACGGCCGTCAAGGCGTCTGCCTATCATGTTGTCTGTATTGTTATCCATAAAATCCACCGTTTCTCCGTACTTAATTAAACCTCCGACCCATACGGTAAGCCGGAATTTATATTGAAACCACAGCAACGGTCACATTATCCCGTCCGCCGTGTTTGTTGACATAATCTACAAGCTGATCGCAGCATTTTGCCGTAGGCGCACCTGCTATAACCTCCGCTATCTGAGCGTCCTCCGCATAGGAGCTTAGCCCGTCTGAGCAGAAAAGGAGCATATCGCCCTTCTTTACATCAAGCTCGAAATAATCCGGCGTGATGAAAGGCTGTGCTCCGACAGCTTTTGTTATCCTGTTCCTGTCGGGGTGAGTCTTGCTCTCCTCGTATGTTATTATTCCCTTTTCGATCAGCTTTCTTATATATGTATGATCCTTTGTCACCTGCTGCATATTGTCGTCAAAGAAGAAATAGCATCTGCTGTCTCCGACATTTATAAGATAGGCTCTTTCGTTGAAAATAATGCCTGCCACACAGGTAGTACCCATTCCCGCTTTTTCGGGGTTTGCGTTTGCCATATCATAAACAACACTGTTTGCGGCGGTTACCGATGTTATCAATAAATTTCTTATCTGATTTCTGGTTATATCGTGTCTGAAGCCTTTTATCAGTCTGTCCTTTATAAAATCAACAGTCGTTGTGCTGGCACATCCGCCGGCATTCTGTCCGCCCATTCCGTCGCACAGAATGATCGCTATAGCGTCATCTCCAAGCTCGCCTATCCAGTAGCTGTCCTGATTTTCTTCACGGCAATTACCTATATCGGTCTTTGCGTAAGCCTTCATATATAATGGTTCTCCCTTGATTTCTTACTTATTATCACGTCTTAACTGACCGCAGGCGGCGCTGATGTCCGCACCGAGCGTTCTTCTGACCGTAGCGTTAAGTCCGCCGTCTATAAGCATCTGTTTATACTTTTCAACAGAAGCACTGCGTTTAAATACGCCTTCCTTTATCTCGTTGACGGGAATAAGATTGACGTGACAGTTCTGACCCTTCAGCAGTTTAAGAAGTGCGTCTGCGGATTGTCTGTTGTCGTTTACTCCGTCAATCAGTGCAAATTCATAGCTGATTCTTCTGCCCGTGGTATTGAAATAATACTTGCACGCCTCCATCAGCTCTTCTATGCGAAATCTGTCATTTATGGGCATTATAGAGCTTCTAAGCTCATTTGTGGGCGCATGGAGAGAAACAGAGAGCGTGATGCCGAGTTTAAGGTCAGCCAGTTCATATATCCTGTTCACAAGTCCGCAGGTCGATACCGAAACGTGTCGCAGGCTCATATCGTCCTTTGCCGACAGAAGTCTGAGAAACTTTACAACATTATCAAAATTATCAAGCGGCTCGCCTATTCCCATAAGTACAACGTGATTTATCTTACGTCCGCTGTCACGTTCACTTTCGTATATCTGCAGCAGCATCTCGCTCGGCTCAAGATTCCTTACGAATCCCGCTTTGGTCGATGCGCAGAATTTACATCCCATTTTGCAGCCGACCTGAGTTGATATACAGATGCTGTTGCCGTGCTTGTATTCCATAAGTACGGTTTCGACTTTTTCTCCGTCAGACAAACCATAAAGATATTTTACCGTATTATCTATGTCAGATACAAGCCTTTTTTGAATTTTTAGTGAGTTTATCCAAAAAATATCGTCGAGTTTTTCTCTGAGTTGTGCAGATAGATTGGTCATTTTGCTAAATTCTTCTACTTTATTAATATGTAACCAATCGTATATCTGTCCGGCTCTGAATTTTTTCTCGCCCATAGCCAGAATCTTTTCTTCCAGCTCCTCTTTCGACAGCGAAAGAATATCTGTTTTTTCCATTTATATGTATTATTTCACCTTTCTGAGTGTTGCTGTGAAGAAACCGTCGCCGTTCACATCACAGGGAAGCATTGTTCTCTTATAGCTGTCCTCAAGCCCTTTGATGTTAAGAGGAACAACTACCGGCACAAAGTCGCTGTGCTCTTTTAAAAACTCGTCAACTATATCGTCATTTTCCGTCCTGCTTACAGTGCAGGTCGAATAGACAAGAGTTCCGCCGGGTTTTACATATTCAGCGGCGTTGTTTATTATCTTTCTCTGTGTATCGGGGAGGGTTTCAAGCTGTTTCATAGGCTTGTACTTTATTTCGGGCTTTCTTCTGATAACGCCGAGTCCCGAACACGGTACATCGCATATCACCCTGTCCGCTTTCGGTATATCGGGGTTGAATTTTGTCGCATCGTTTTCTGCGGCTGTTATAATAGTAAGACCGAGCCGTTTAGCTGTATTTGCAATAACGGAAACTTTTCCGTCGTACAAATCGTAGCTGTATATTCTGCCCCTGTCGTTCATAATTTCGGCACAGGTGAACGTTTTACCGCCGGGCGCACTGCAAAGGTCAACAACCGTTTCATTGAACACGGGAGCGGCTATTTTACAGCATATCTGCGATGAAATATCCTGAATGTGAAACATACCCTTTTTATATGCGGAGCTTTGCTCTATCCCTTTGGTGTTGGCAAGCTCTATGCAGGCATCTATAAGGCTGTTCTTTGCTGCGGATATTCCTTCGGACTCAAGTTCGCCTATAACATCGTCAACCGTGTATCTGACGGTATTTACTCTGGCATATATCGGCGGTCTGCCAAAGCAGGAGTTTATCATCTGCATTGCTCTTTGCTCGCCAAGCTCGCTGTTCCACTTCTTCACAAGCCATTTCGGGCAGGAATATTCGATAGAGAGCTTTGCTTCTCCCGTAAGGTTGCCGTAATCTATCTGTTTTTCGTTACGCAGAAAAGTTCTGAGGATAGCATTAACATAGCCTTTTGCCTTTGTGCTGTTGCAGTAATCGCAAAGTGCTACCGATTCGTTCACTGCAGCGCTGTCCGGCACGGAATTCATGAACAGAAGCTGATAGAAGCCCATTCTGAGTATTTCAACGACCGCTGTCTTTATCTTATCGAATTCGATTCCCGAATAATAGCGTATAAGATAGTCGAGCGTCATCCTGCGTTCAAGTACGCCGTAGAAAAGGGCCGCCGAGAAGGCTTTGTCACGCCTGTCCGCATCATTTTGCGTGAATGCGTGGTCAAGTATTATATTTGAGTATGCCCCCTGCGTATCCATACGGATAAGAAGGTCGAGCGTTATCTGTCTTGCGGTTTTCATTCATCTCTCCAAATCAATCTCTTCTTGAGCTTGCGATAAGTCTTAAAAGCTGTAATAATGCCACTGCAAGCGACGCTACATAAGTCATTGCTGCGGCTGTGAGCGTTTTCTTTGCGCCTGTATACTCCGAACCGAACAGTATGCCTTGATTCTTTATTGTGGCAAGTGCTCTGTGGCTTGCGTTGAACTCAACGGGGAGCGTTATCAGCTGGAACAGCACTATTGCCGCAAAAAGTCCGATGCCTATGCCTCTGAGTATCGGTATATTAAACACAATACCGAGTATGAAGAACAATATCCACGCCGATGAGCCGAACTGTGCAACGGGAAGGATCGCCATTCTTATCCTTATAGGCGTGTAGTTTTCGGCATACTGTATCGCATGACCGACCTCGTGAGCCGCAACTCCGATAGCTCCGACAGATACGCTGTCATAAACGGGAGCCGAAAGTGCAACTGTGTTTGTTCTGGGGTCGTAATGGTCGGTAAGCTCTCCTGCTACTCTTGTTACCTGAACATTATAAAGCCCGTTGCTGTCAAGAATCTGTCTTGCTATATCTGCGGCAGACATTCCTCTTGAGCTTGGCATCTTGTTGTATTTTCTGAAAGTACCTTTTACATTGATCGAGGCGAATATAGAAAAGATAAAGGCTGCTATCAGCAGTAAATAAAGTATTAATTCCGGCATATCCGTTCTCCTTTCCGTTTGGCGCTATCAGTTCAACACAGTGTCACGCTGTAGCTTGTTGCCGTTCAGAAAGCTAGCGGTATTCATACGCTTTCCGCCCTCTCCCTGAACATCGGTAAATCTTATACATTTCTTGTCGCCGCATACTACGGTGAGGTCGTTTTCGTTCACAACTGTTCCGCACGGCTTGTCGGAGGTAATATCTGTCATAACCGCAAAGTAAACCTTCAATCTTTTATCTCCTATAAAAGTATAGGCACAGGGTGACGGTGACATACCTCTTATGAAATTATATACATCAATTGCATTTTTCGAGAAATCTATCCTGCACATTTCTTTTGTTATAAGACCTGCGTAGCACGAAAGGCTGTCGTCCTGAGGTACAGGCTTTATCGTACCCTCCTCGCAGGCCTTCAGCGTTTCGATTATAAGCTCTCCGCCTGTAGCCGCAAGGCTGTCGTGAAGCTCTCCGCCGGTCATATCGGGAGTAATCTTAACCGACCTGCTCATCAGCATATCGCCCGTATCAAGTCCCTTTGCCATAAGCATTGTTGTAACTCCGCTTTCTGTTTCGCCGTCTATGATGCACTTCTGGATAGGTGCGGCACCTCTGTATTTCGGCAGAAGCGAAGCGTGTATATTGATGCACTTGTACTTTGGAAGTTCAAGTATGCTTTCGGGAAGAATCTGACCGTAAGCCGCCACCACAATGCAATCGGGAGCAAGCTGTTTAAGAAGATCGAGCGACTTCTCCGCATCCTCGCCCTTTCTGAGCGACAGAGGCTGATATACGGGGATACCGTACTTTTCGGCGCACTCCTTTACGGGAGGTGCCTGCATCTTCTTTCCTCTGTTCTTAGGCTTGTCGGGCTGAGTGAAAACAGCCATTACATTATGATGCTTGTATAACTCCTCCAGTGCCGATACGGCGAAATCCGGAGTACCCATAAATACTATGTTCAAATGATTTCCCCCTTACTTTTTACGTTCCTCAAGCTGTTCGGACGTAAGCAGTTCGTCTGCCTTATCGGTAAACAGAATGCCGCTCAGATGGTCGATTTCGTGACACAAAGCTATCGCTAAAAGTTCTGTACCCTCTATATCAAATTCTTTGCCGTATCTGTCCTGTGCCTTTACCTTTACCTTTGCGGGTCTGTCAACATATCCCCACATACCCGGCACTGAAAGACAGCCCTCAAGCTCGTGCTGTTTACCTTTCATAGATGTGATAACAGGGTTTATAAGTTCAATCTTGCCGTGTTCGTCGCCTACGTCTATGACAACAACTCTCCTCAGTACGCTTATCTGAGGTGCGGCAAGACCTACGCCGTTTGCCTCCTGCATTGTTTCGTACATATCGTCAAGCATCGTCCACAGCTTATCGTCAAATACGGTAACGTCCTTACATCTTTTTCTCAGCGATTCGTCGCCGTCCTTAGCTATTATTCTCTTTGCCATTTCAAAAATCCTTTCTTTTGTTTATATGATCTCGCCGTTCATATCGGCGAAGAAGCTGACTTTATCAAGTGCCGGTGATTTATATGCGTCAAGCAGTGTAGCCTTCATAACCGATCTGAATTCTTTGTTGTTCCTGCATTTTATGATAATCCTGTAGCGATACTTGCCGTTTACCTTTGCCACCGAGCAGGCGGACGGTCCAAGCACTCTTATAGGGATACCGTGACCCTCAAGATTTTTCATAAACAGCTTTACGAAGCTGTCCGAGCCTTTTTTGCAGGCCGCTTCGTCAACCGATGAAAGCCCTATTTCGCATATATCGCAGTACGGCGGAAACAACAGTGCTTTTCTTATCTCGCATTCCTGTCTGAAAAACTCATCGTAATTCTGGTCAGCCGCAAGATTAAGAACGTAATGTTCAGGAGAAAAGGTCTGCAGATACGCTCTGCCTTTTTTCGAGCCTCTGCCGCATCTTCCGACTACCTGTGTTATAAGCGAAAACGTCTTTTCATAACCGAGATAATCGCCTGCATACAGCGATTTATCTATCAGCAGTACGCCGACAAGTGTCACGTTCTCAAAGTCAAGCCCTTTTGCAATCATCTGAGTGCCGACCATAATATCATACTCGCCGTTCTTGAATTTATCGAAATTCTTTTCGTAGGAAAACTTGCTCATCGTGGTATCTGCGTCCATACGCAATACTCTGGCGGACGGAAACAATGTTGATATTTCATCTTCTATACGCTGTGTTCCCGTACCTGTGCTGTATATGAACTTCGAGCCGCACGATTTGCATTTTCCTGTGAATACCTCGGTATAGCCGCAATAGTGACATATCATGCAATTGTTCGTCTTATGATATGTAAGAGGAATATTGCAGTTGGGGCATTTATACACCTCGCCGCACTTTATGCAGTTCATATAGGTGTTGTAGCCTCTGCGGTTAAGCAGAAGTATCGTCTGCTCCCCTCTTTGCAGATTATTCTTTATCTCATCGGCAAGCGCCCTGCTGAAATTGGAACGGTTGCCGGTTTCGACCTCGACCTTCATATCGACAAGATACACATCGGGGAGTACCGGCTGGCTGTAACGCTTTTTCATCTCAAACAGCTTATATCTGCCGATAGACGCAAAGTATGCGCTTTCAAGGCTTGGGGTTGCGGACGCTAAAAGAAGCGTGGCATTATGATAAAAGCATCTCTGCTTCGCTATGCTCCTTGCCTGATAACGTGGAGATTTTTCGGATTTATAGGTATGCTCGCCTTCTTCGTCAATAACGATTATACCGATGTTGTCAAGCGGCGCAAATACTGCACTTCTTGTACCTATGACTATCCTTGCCTCGCCTTTTTCGATACGCTTGTACTCATCTGTCCTCTGACCGAGCGAAAGGTTGCTGTGTATTACCGCAACGTTACTTCCGAAAAGATCGGTAAAATTCCTCACCATCTGGGGAGTGAGCGATATTTCGGGAACAAGCATAAGGGCTGTTTTTCCCTGTTTTAACGCCTTGTCTATGAGCTTTAAGAAAACGGTGGTCTTGCCGCTTCCGGTAACGCCTTTAAGTAAGGCGCACTGCGGCTTGCCGCTGTCCATAAGCTCGGACATTCCGCTGTATACGGCGGACTGTTCATCGGACAGCACTATATCATCAATGCTCCTTACCGCCTTTGCTCCTGCGGTAAGCGAGCGTGAAACTTCATTGTCAAAGCATTCTACAATGCCGTTTTTCTCCATATTGTTTATAACAGCGGCTGTTACAACGCAATTATAGCATACTTCCTTTACCGATGCTGAATCGGCATCCGTCAGAAAATCGGCTACCTTTTTTTGCTTTGCGGTAAGGGGCTTTCCGCCTTTGTCGGCATACTCGCCGCTGAGATAGCTGTCTGTAAGCCTTACATTTTTTTCGGTTTCACTGCCTACTCTCTGCTTTATAATATCAAGCGAAACAAGTACGCTTTTTTCCGAAAGACGCCCAATCAGCTTTTTCTTCTGTTCGTCAAAGCCGTATTCAATCATATCGTTAAGCTCTCTGTCGCTTTTACAGCCGAGTAGCATAGCCAATACCGCCTGCTCCTCAGGTTCAAGAGCAAAGCTGTCTGGGGCTTTTCTGAACTCATCGCTTATCGCATATCTCTGAGATACATTCAGAGCCATACCTCCGGGCAGGATAGTCTTTACTGCGTCAAAATAAGTACAGAAGGTATTGTCCTTCAGCCAGTGCATAAGGCGCAGAGCCTCGTCACCCAATATCACTCCGTCATTTATAACGCAGTATATATCCTTGAGCCGTCCGTAATCCGCATTCTGCTTAAAGCCGGTCACAAGGCCGACACGCTTCTTACCGCCTTTGCCGAACGGCACGATTACACGCTGACCAACGCTTGCCTTTGCTCCCTGCGGAAGATAATAATCAAACTCGTTATCAAAGCTGTAAAGCGCCTTATCGACAACTACCGATACGATAGCCTTATCATAGCGGTCGCTCATTATGATTTCTTGATTTCCTCAAGTAACGAAAGTGAACGCTTCGTGTTCATCTTTTCCGCAAGGATAACGGTATTCACATCATCTACCGCCTTTTCAAGCTCGCCGTTTACTACAAGATAATCAAACTTGTCTGCAAACTGAAGCTCGTTTCTTGCCTGCGCAATTCTGGCGGAAATAGTTTCTTCCGTTTCGGTGCCTCTTTTTCTGAGCCTTCTTTCAAGTTCGCTCATTGAGGGTGGAAGTATGAATATAAGCACGCATTCAGGGAATATCTTCTTTATATTCATCGCACCCTCGACCTCTATCTTGAGTATTACGTCCCTGCCCTGTTCAAGCATATCCGTAACGGCTTTCTTAGGCGTACCGTAATAGTTGCCGCAATACTGCGTATATTCAAGCACTTCGCCGTTCGCTATCATCTTTTCAAATGCGTCGGTAGTCGTGAAGTGATAGCTTACTCCGTCGATTTCGCCCTCACGCATTGCTCTTGTGGTGGCGGAAACCGATTGTGTGAGATTTGAGTTTTTCTTGTAAAGCTGTTCAAGTATCGTATCCTTGCCGCAGCCGGACGGTGCGGAAATTACTATTGGCAATCCTTTATTCATACTGTTCTTCTCCCTGTTATTCATTTACCTCTTCACCTGCGGTTATGCCTGTGAAATGCGATATATCAAGCGCCGACAGGACTACATGGTTGCTGTCGGTTATTATGACGGTTTTGGTTTTCTTGCCGCAGGTCGCATCTATGGCAGTGTTGTTATCCTTTGCGGCTGAAATTATACGCTTTACCGGTGCGGCATCGGCGCTGACCGCCGCAATTACCCTGTCGGAATTGACGGTGTTGCCGTAACCTACGTTAATCAGTTTCATAAGCTCTCCTTTGCAGTTCTTGCGGCTTTGTGTGATATATTATCATATCACCCTTATGTGATAATTCAAAGAAAATCAGACAAGTTTTGACGCTAAAAGCGGCGAATAGTGATTTCTGAATTCCTCGAATGTTCCCTCGTCTATTGCCGCTCTTATCTTCTCCATAAGCGTATTGTAGAAATACAGATTGTGCTGTACGGCAAGCCTTCCGCCAAGCATCTCTCCCGATTTAAACAGGTGTCTTATATACGCTCTTGAGAAATTGCGGCAGGTAGGACAGTCACATTCGGGATCAATCGGCAGTGAATCGGTTTCAAAGCACTGATTCGTGACGTGGGTGATACCGTTCCATGTGAAAACGGTAGCGTGACGTGCGTTTCTGCTCGGCATAACACAGTCGAACATATCAACGCCTCTGTAAACGGCCTCTATTATATTTGACGGAGTGCCTACCCCCATAAGATAACGGGGCTTGTCTGTCGGTGCGTGCGGGATAACGGTTTCTATTATCCTGTACATCACATCGGTAGGCTCGCCTACGGCAAGTCCGCCGATAGCCACACCGTCAACGTTCATATTCGCTATTGTTTTCATATGCTCGGCTCTTATATCGTCATAAGTTCCGCCCTGATTTATCGCAAACAGCATCTGCTGACGGTTTATCGTTTCAGGCAGAGAATTAAGCCTTGCCATTTCGTCAATACAGCGCTGCAGCCATCTTGTCGTTCTGTCAACCGACTTCTTTACATAATCATACGGCGAGGGATTTTCTATGCATTCGTCAAATGCCATAGCTATCGTTGAAGCAAGGTGCGACTGTATCCTCATGCTTTCTTCGGGACCCATAAAAATACGTCTGCCGTCAACGTGGGAGTTGAAATATACTCCCTCCTCCTTTATCTTTCTGAGTTTCGCAAGCGAGAACACCTGAAATCCGCCGCTGTCGGTAAGTATCGGTCTGTCCCAGTTCATAAACTTGTGAAGTCCGCCCATTTTATATATTATATCATCTCCCGGACGAACGTGAAGATGATAGGTGTTGCAAAGCTCCACCTGACACTTGAGATCCTTTAAATCGAGCGATGATATACCGCCCTTGATTGCCGCAGATGTGCCGACATTCATAAAAAACGGCGATTGTATCGCACCGTGAGGTGTGTGGAATTCTCCTCGTCTTGCCACACCGTCTGTTTTTAATACTTTAAACATATTTCTCCTTAAATACGGCAACACAGTCGGTCGGTATCATTCCTACCTCTCCGCTTTGTGCTATGCCGTAGCAGTATTTTTCATTCTTATAATAAACGCAGAATGTTTCGCCTTTATTAACGCAAACAAACGCATCAAGATTAGTCCAGCCGTGAAAACGACCGTCGCCCCACTCGGCAATAAAACGCTCGAAAATAAGTCCGCTGTTGCCGCTGTGCTTATCACGCACCGATACAAGCCCGTCTGACTTGCTGAGTATTTCAAGGTCGCTCTTTTCATAATCAAGATAAGAATAATGCCGAGCGGCTGTATAATCCTTGATGACCGTACATTTTTCACACGGCTCGGACGGCTCGAATACGTTGTCATAGCAGTAGCTTTCTCCGTCCTTAGTTATTATAAAAGCATTTATCTGACCTGCCGATTTTACCGAACAGCCGCCGTCAACCGCTATTATCCTTTTATCCGTGTCAATTATCGGCAGATTGGTGTTTTTCCCTCTTGCAAAATTATAGGTCGGGAAATGACCGACAACAACATATTTATCAAGAGCGTGACCGCTTCTTATCCACCACGGTGCGCACAGAACAAACTGCTCTGAGCTGTTTTCCCAGTCCGTGCGGTTTTCTATACCTGCGTGAACGAAAATGTGTTTTTCGGTTTCTATAGCCGTCGGAAGCCCCGAAACGAACGACAGTTCTTTAGCGAATTTTTGGTTGACAACATTACGCTTGTTATCAAAATCTGTCGTGAAATCGGTAATGCCGATGCTCTCCGCCATTTGTGTATAAGCGTTTACGGGGCGGTATTTAAGCCTTTCGAGAAACTTTTCCTTTTCATCGTCAAACGCCATCCGTGATACCATTGTATCGTTGTTGCCTTTGATGCATACGCATTTTTCACCACGGGACAATTCCTGTATAAAGTGCAGTGTTTCGATATTCTGCCTGCCTTTTTCCAGAATATCACCGAGAATGAACAGATAGTCGCTTTCCTTGTCATAACCGCACCTACGCAAAAGCCTTGCAAACTCGTCATAATGTGCGTGAATATCGCTTACGCATATTATCCTGCACTTTTCGGGCAGGCTTACTTTAACGATGTTCATCATATTATTATCATACTGTCGCCGAAACTGAAGAAACGGTATTTCTCCTGTATAGCGACATTATAAGCGTTAAGCGTCTTTTCCCTGCCTAAGAACGCACTTACAAGCATTATAAGCGTGCTTTCGGGAAGGTGGAAATTCGTTATAAGTCCGTCTATCGCTTTAAACTCATAGCCGGGGTAAATGAATATTCCCGTATCGTGCGAGCAGGCTTTGATCTCGCCGTTCGGGTCAAGCGATGCGGCAGATTCGAGTGTACGACAGCTTGTGGTGCCGACTGAAATCACACGTCCGCCACGCTCTCTGCAAGCCTTTATCTTATCGGCGGTTTCCTGCGGTATGGAGTAATGTTCAACGTGCATCTTATGATCGAGTATATTGTCCTCTTTTACAGGGCGGAATGTTCCGAGTCCGACGTGGAGCGTTACAAAAGCTGTATCAACACCTTTTTCACGGAGCTTTGCAAACACGTTTTCAGTGAAGTGAAGTCCCGCAGTAGGAGCGGCGGCAGAGCCTACCTCGTGGGAATAGATGGTGTTGTATCTGTCCTTATCCTTCAGCTTTTCGGTAATATAAGGGGGGAGCGGCATCTGACCGATGCGGTCAAGCACTTCAAATATGCTGTCGCCGTCATAGGTAAACTCGGCTATCCTGTCGCCGCCTTCGGCATAGTCCACTATCTCGGCTGTCAGAATGCCCGAAAAGTCAACCTTCGTACCGATTTTAAGCCTTTTGCCGGGCTTCACCATAACCTCCCAGCGATTATGTGAAATCTGGTGAAGAAGCAGGAACTGCACTGCCGCACCCGTTTCCTGCTTTACGCCGTAAAGTCTTGCGGGGAAAACCTTTGAGTCGTTGAGAACGAGCAGGTCACCCTTTTCAAGATAATCGCATATATTATAAAAGCGGTCATGTGTTATTTCGCCGCTTTTGCGGTCAATTTTCATAAGCCGTGAGCTGTCACGGGGTTCAAGCGGAGTCTGTGCGATAAGCTCCTGCGGCAAGTCATAATAAAAATCCGATTTAAGCATTGTTTTTCCTCTGTTTTTTGCGTTTTTCACGCACTTTTTCTTTCTTGATATTGCATACTGTTTTATAATAACACATTTACGAGAAAAAATCAAATTATTTTTTACCGCTTCGCCATTGACAAACAGCAATAAATATGATAATATAAACAAAGCAGGTAGAGGTGCGATTAAAGAAAAGTACCCGTTGCGTCAATCTGCCGACAGATTGTAACGGAGAAAGGCTTTGTCGCCGAAGAACATAAGTGTCGGAGCTTATGTATCTGGTCGTGTGTCTAATATATGCACGATTGTCATCAAGCGGTTAAGCTGTAGGTGGAGAGCTATCACACAACTTTATCACATCTGCATACAAAGCCGCCTGTAATCATTTTTACAAGCGGCTTTTTTAAGAAAATATGCTAAAAGCAAAAAAAAGAAGGATGGAAACTAAAATGAAAAACTACAACGTAGGTATTATCGGTGCTACGGGTATGGTAGGACAGCGTTTTGCCGTTCTGCTGGAAAATCACCCCTGGTTCAACGTAAAGGTGCTTGCCGCATCTCCCCGTTCCGCAGGAAAGACTTATAAAGAGGCTGTCGGCTCAAGATGGCTCATCGAAAAGCCTATGCCCAAGGCTATGGAAGACATTGTTATTATGGACGCTACTGCCGATATTGAAAAGATCGCATCACAGGTCGACTTCGTATTCTGCGCAGTAGATATGAAGAAGGACGAGATAAAGGCTCTTGAAGAGGCATACGCTAAGCACGAGTGCCCTGTTATGTCCAACAACTCAGCTAACCGTTTCACAGACGACGTTCCTATGATCATCCCTGAAATCAACGACGAGCATATGGCTATCGTTGAGGCTCAGAAGAAGCGTCTTGGCACAAAGAGAGGCTTCATATCAGTTAAGTCAAACTGCTCTATCCAGAGTTATGTTCCCGCTCTCAACCCCTTACGCAAGTTCGGTATCACAAAGGTACTTGCCTGCACATATCAGGCAATTTCAGGTGCCGGCAAAACATTCGAAACATGGCCTGAAATGGTAGATAACCTTATCCCCTACATTGGCGGTGAGGAAGAAAAGAGCGAGCAGGAGCCTCTGAAGGTATGGGGCAAGATTGAAGGCGACAAGATCGTAAAGGCTGCCGCTCCCGCAATCACAACACAGTGCCTCAGAGTTCCCGTATCAAACGGTCACTTTGCCGCAGTATTCGTTAGCTTCGAAAACAAGCCCTCAAAGGAAGAAATCCTTAATATCTGGAAGGAATACAAGGGCGCACCGCAGGAGCTTGAGCTTCCCTCCGCTCCCAAGCAGTTCCTTAACTACTTCGAAGAAGACAATATGCCTCAGGCTAAGCTGCACAGAAACCTTGAAGGCGGTATGGCAGTTTCAATCGGCAGATTAAGAGAAGACACACAGTACGACTACAAGTTTGTCTGCCTGTCACACAACACATTAAGAGGTGCCGCAGGCGGCGCAGTTGAAATGGCTGAGCTTTATGCCGCAAAGGGTTATTTCGACTGATTTTGATTCATTGAACACGGAGGTATCCGATGAAAAAGACAATTTTTACAGGCTCTGCAGTAGCTATAGTGACCCCTATGAACGAGGACGGGAGCATCAACTACGATAATTTTGCAGATCGTATAGAGGAGCAGATCGCCGGCGGAACGGACGCTATAGTAGTGTGCGGCACAACAGGCGAATCTGCGGCTATGACAGACGAGGAGCATAAGGAATGTATCCGCTTCTGCGTTGAAAAGGTAGCAAAGAGAGTTCCTGTCATAGCAGGTGCAGGCAGTAACGATACCGCTTATGCCATTCAGCTTTCAAAAGAAGCCGAGGCGCTCGGTGCAGACGCACTGCTCCTTGTGACACCTTATTATAACAAGACTTCACAGAGAGGACTTGTTGCACACTTCAGTGCAATTGCGGACAGCGTAAGCCTGCCGATAATCCTCTACAACGTTCCCAGCCGTACAGGTGTAAACATTTCTGTTGAAACGTACAAGGAACTTGCAAAGAAGGACAATATAGTTGCCGCAAAGGAAGCAAGCGGAAACATAAGCGCAGTAGCCAAGATAGCGGCTGAAACCGACCTTGATATTTATTCGGGTAACGACGACCAGATAGTACCTATAATGTCGCTCGGCGGTAAGGGTGTTATCTCGGTACTTGCGAACTGTCTTCCTGCCGAAACGCACGAGATAGCAAGCTACTGTCTTGAAGGCGATTATAAGAAAGCGGCTGAGTTACAGCTAAAACTCCTTGAATTTACAAACGATCTGTTCATAGATGTCAACCCCATTCCCGTTAAGGAAGCGCTTAACATAATGGGCAAGAATGTCGGCGAGTGCAGACTTCCGCTTATAAGAATGGAAGACGCAAAGATAGCTAAGCTGTTCTCATCTATGGAAAAGCTTGGTCTTACAAAGTAAATTCAGAAAAAGGACGTTAATATGACGAGAATTGTAATTACAGGTGCCTGCGGCAAAATGGGCAGAGTAATAAATGACATTGTCAATACGAGAGATGACTGCGAAATAACAGCCGGCATTGATTTAGCAGGTGAACAGTACGCTGACTTCCCCGTTTACAAGAAGTTATTCGATCTGCCGGAAAAGCCCGATGTTATAATCGACTTTTCGCACCCCTCACTGCTTGATGAACTGCTCGACTACTGCAAGATAAACAATGTTCCCGTAGTTATTGCAACGACAGGCTACACAGATGAACAGATAAAGCAGATAAAGACAGCGGCGGGTCAGATTCCCGTGTTCTTCACATTCAATATGTCGCTCGGAATTAATCTTCTTGTTGATCTTGCAAAGCGTGCAACAAAGGTACTCGGCGATCAGTTTGATATTGAGATAGTTGAAAAGCATCACAATCTCAAGAAGGACGCTCCTTCGGGAACGGCAATAATGATAGCGGAAGCGATAAACGAAGAGCTTGGCAACAAGATGCACTATGTATATGACCGCCACAGCGTGAGAAAGCCCCGTGAGAAAACCGAAATCGGTATGCACTCGATAAGAGGCGGTACGATTGTAGGCGAGCATGATGTTATATTTGCGGGACGTGACGAAGTGATAACTCTTTCTCACAGTGCAGGTTCAAAACAGGTATTCGCAGTCGGCTCTGTCAATGCGGCAGTATTCTTAAGCGGCTGTGAAAAAGGTCTTTATCAGATGTCGGATCTTCTTTCCGAAGCATAACGGAGGTCAATATGACAGATATTAAAGTATACGAAAACATATCAATCGTAACATTTTCAGATGTTCCGTCAAGAAAGCGTTTTGTTTCAACTACTCTTTCAGCGGTAGCCGAAAGCGGTATCAATGTAGATATGATCTCGCAGACACCTCCTAAGTCGGATATGTTCTCATTCGGCTTTACGTTCAGCGACGATGATATACCCACACTGCTTACCGTTTTACCCAGAATAACTGCGGTACACGGAATAACACCCTGTGTAAACAGCGGTAATGTAAAGATAGTTATCAAGAGCGAGGAAATGATTGATCAGGCAGGTTTTGCGGCTAAGGTATTCAAGGCTTGCGAAAATATATGTGCCGATGTAATGCTCATAACAACGAGCGTTGACGAAATCAGCCTGTTGGTAGGCGACAGCTTCGCTACCTCACTTCCCGAAGAAATCAAGAAAGTTCTTGGCTGATAATAATAAAATATTCGTAATGGCATCGGATTTTGCTCCGATGTCATTATTATTGGACGGTGAAATATGCTAAAACTGGTTAAGTATCTTAAAAAATACAAAAAAAACGTAATACTCGGACCTATTTTCAAGCTGACCGAGGCGGTATTTGAGCTTATCGTTCCTCTGGTTATGGCGAAGATAATAGACGTAGGTATTGCAAACAAAGACAGCGGTTATATATGGAAGATGGGCGGAGTGCTTGTTCTGCTCGGTGTATGCGGTCTTGGATTTGCGCTTATATGTCAGTATGTGGCATCGGTTGCGTCGCAGGGCTTCGGCACTGAGTTAAGACGTGAGCTGTATCATCATATCAACACTCTTTCGCACAAGGAGGTTGACGAATTCGGCACGCCATCACTTATAACGAGGCTTACCTCCGATATAAATCAGCTGCAGGTCGCTGTTGCAATGCTGATAAGACTTGTCGTAAGAGCGCCGTTTTTGGTTATCGGTTCAACGATAATGGCTTTTATGATAGATGTGAAATTAGCGCTGATTTTCGTTCTCGTCATTCCGCTTGTTGCGATTGTTATGTGGCTTGTCACAACAAGGACTATCCCCTTCTTCAAGTCGATACAGAAAAAGCTGGACAAGACCTCGCTCATCACCCGTGAAAATCTTGTCGGCGCAAGAGCCGTAAGAGCTTTTTCAAAGCAGCAGCACGAAATAGAACGTTTCGGTGATAACGCTGAGGACATTGAAAAAGCGGCAGTGAGAGCCGGCAAGATTTCGGCACTGCTCAGCCCTGTCAACGCTATCATACTGAACCTTGCAATCGTTGCAATAATATGGTTCGGCGGATTCTCTGTCAATGTCGGTGATCTTACACAAGGTCAGGTTATCGCACTTGTAAACTATATGAATCAGATTCTGCTCGCCCTTGTGGTTGTGGCAAACCTTGTTGTTATATTCACAAAGTCGGCGGCTTGTGCGGCAAGAGTAAACGAGGTGCTTGACACAAAGCCTTCCGTTAAAGAAACAGACAACACCGAAGAAAACGGCGACAGTTCTGCTCCTGCCGTAAAATTCGACAAGGTGTATTTCAGCTATCACGATAACAGTGAATATGCACTTGAAGATATATCCTTCACCGCCGAAAAAGGTCAGACGATAGGCATAATAGGCGGTACGGGCAGTGGTAAATCAACGCTTATAAATCTTATCCCCCGATTCTATGACGCATCGGACGGTTTGGTCGAAGTTTACGGAACAGATGTCAGAAAATACAGTCTTAACCGTCTTCGCAAAAAGATAGCGGTCGTTCCTCAGAAAGCCGTACTTTTCAGCGGTACAATCCGTGAAAATATGAAGTGGGGCGGAGATAATATAACAGATGAGCAGATATGGCGTGCACTGAAGATCTCGCAGGCTTATGAGTTTGTCGAAAAGCTCGAAAACGGGCTTGATTATAAGATACTTCAGGGCGGTAAGAACCTTTCGGGCGGTCAGAAGCAAAGACTTACCATTGCAAGGGCAATAGCCGCAGACCCGGAGATACTGATACTTGACGACAGCGCAAGCGCACTTGACTTTGCTACAGACGCAAAGCTGAGAACGGCAATCAAGGAAAACTGCTCTGATATGACGGTGTTTATCATTTCTCAAAGAGCGAACACAGTCAAAAATGCCGATCAGATTATCGTACTCGATGATGGCAAAACAGTCGGCATAGGCACACATAAAGAGCTGTTACAGAGCTGTACCGATTACTGTCAGATCTGTCTTACTCAGTTCAGTGCAGAAGAACTTGAAAAGGAGATAAACGGCGATGAGTAAAAAAAATAATGACAGCGGTTTTACCGTTCTTGCAAAGCTGCTGAAATATACAAAGCCTTATACGTTCTATCTCGTTTTCACGATAGTCAGCGCTGTTATAAGCGCAATAGCAACGCTGTATGCGCCCGTACTTATCGGTCAGGCGGTTGACTTTATCATTGATATTAACAACGTTAATTTCGAAAAAATTCTGCCGATAATTATAAAGCTCGCCGTTGTAGTAATCGTAGGTGCGGGATTCCAGTGGTTTATGGGGTATTGCACCAACATACTCACTCAAAGAACGGTAAGGGATTTAAGAACAGACGCTTTCAACAAGCTCCAGCGTGTACCGCTGAAATATATAGACTCTACTCCGCACGGCGATATAATAGGCAGAGTTGTTGCGGATATTGATACCGTATCTGACGGTCTGCTGCAGGGATTTCAGCAGATATTCACAGGCTCTGTCACTATAATAGGAACACTCTGCTTTATGTTCTCGATAAACGTAGGCATTGCGCTTGTAGTTATCGTTATTACCCCTGTATCACTGATTGTGGCTTCTACCATAGCAAGACTTTGCTCAAAGAAATTCAAGGAGCAGGCGGCGCTCAGAGGTCAGATCACAGGACTTGCCGAAGAATATATCGGAAATCAGAAGGTTGTAAAGGCTTTCTCCCGTGAAGAATACAGCGAAGAAAAATTTGAAGAGCTTAACGCAAAGCTGTATAAGGTCGGTGTCAGAGCGCAGTTCTACTCTGCCCTTACCAATCCCTCCACAAGATTTGTAAACGGTCTTGTATATGCCGGTGTCGGAATTTTCGGCGCACTCAGCGCTATAGGCGGCGGTATCACGGTAGGTCAGCTTTCCGCATTTTTATCATACGCCAACCAGTATACAAAGCCGTTCAACGAAATTTCAGGCGTTGTTACCGAATTACAATCGGCGTTTGCATCGGCAAGACGTATATTCGCCCTCACCGAAAGCGACGATGAAATATCCGACGCTGACAACAAGGTGCTTACAGATGTAAGCGGAAACGTAAAGATCGACCACGTTGACTTCTCTTACGTTCCCGAAAAAGAACTTATCAAGGACCTTAATCTTGATGTAAAGAGCGGTCAGCAGATAGCTATTGTAGGTCCTACCGGCTGCGGTAAAACCACTATAATCAACCTGCTTATGCGTTTCTATGATACGGATAAGGGCGGTATCTCGGTTGACGGCAACAATATAAAGGACGTGACCCGTGATTCGCTCAGGCTCAGCTACGGTATGGTGCTTCAGGAAACATGGATCTTCGAGGGTACAGTCCGTGAAAATATAGCTTACGGAAAACAGGATGCAACTGAGGAAGAAATTGTAGCCGCCGCAAAAGCCGCTCACTGCCATAGCTTTATAAAGCGTATGAAAGACGGTTATGATACGATAATAAGCGACAATGACGGTATTTCACAAGGTCAGAAGCAGCTTTTGTGTATAGCCCGTGTAATGCTTGCAATGCCTCCTATGCTGATTCTTGACGAAGCGACCAGCAGCATTGATACAAAGACCGAAATGAAGATTCAGAACGCTTTCGCAAAGATGACAAAGGGCAAAACGAGCTTTATAGTAGCTCACAGATTATCGACTATAAAAAATGCCGATACCATTCTGGTAATGGATAAGGGCAGGATCATCGAGATCGGTAATCACGAACAGCTTCTTGCAAAGAACGGATTCTATGCGGAGCTTTACAACAGTCAGTTCAAGAAAACCTGACAAAGCAATAATAACGGCAATCGTGTTGATTGCCGTTATTTTTTTGCCCTTATACAAGAAAACAGCTGTATGGTTTTTAGCCATACAGCTGTTTGGTTATTCACCGATTATTCTTCGGATTCGTCCTTTTTCTTACGCTTACCGAGAAGAAGTCCTGCTGCCGCAAGAGCCGCTGTAGCCGCCGCACCTGCCGCAAGCGTTCCGTCAATGCCAACGCCGGTATTGGGGTTGCCGTTTGTGTTGTCAAAGTCAGTACGCTCAAGGTTACCGTTGCTGTCATCGCCGTTTACACGCTCACCCTGAGGTGTTCTGTCGTCGAAGTCAACTTCATCACCGTTTACACGATCGTTATCGGTATCTGTATCCGTGTCTGTATCCGTATCAGTATCTGTATCAGTGTCTGTATCCGTGTCTGTATCCGTATCAGTATCTGTATCAGTGTCTGTATCCGTATCTGTGTCAGTATCAGTGTCTGTATCCGAGTCAGTGTCTGTATCCGTGTCAGAATCAGTATCGGTATCCGTGTCTGTATCTGTATCTGTGTCAGTATCTGTGTCTGTGTCTGTGTCTGTGTCTGTGTCTGTATCGGTATCCGTGTCAGTGTCTGTGTCAGTGTCTGTATCCGTGTCTGTATCTGTATCGGTATCGGTATCGGTATCCGTGTCTGTATCTGTGTCTGTATCGGTATCGGTATCCGTATCTGTATCTGTATCCGTGTCTGTATCCGTATCAGTATCCGAGTCAGTGTCAGTATCTGTGTCGGTGTCCGTATCTGTGTCAGTATCAGTATCAGTATCCGAGTCAGTGTCAGTATCTGTGTCTGTATCCGTATCTGTGTCGGTATCTGTATCTGTATCTGTGTCGGTATCTGTGTCTGTGTCTGTATCGGTATCCGTGTCAGTGTCTGTATCGGTGTCTGTGTCAGTGTCTGTATCCGTGTCAGTATCCGTGTCTGTATCTGTATCGGTATCGGTATCGGTATCTGTGTCTGTGTCTGTGTCGGTATCAGTATCCGTGTCAGTATCCGTGTCTGTGTCAGTATCTGTGTCTGTATCCGTATCTGTGTCTAAGTCAGTATCGGTGTCAGTATCTGTGTCAGTATCTGTGTCAGTATCTGTGTCAGTATCAGTATCGGTATCCGTGTCAGTATCTGTATCCGTATCTGTGTCTGTGTCTGTATCAGTATCTGTGTCAGTGTCGGTATCCGTATCTAAGTCAGTATCTGTATCGGTATCTGTATCCGTGTCAGTATCAGTATCCGTATCAGAATCTGTGTCTGTATCCGTGTCTGTATCTGTGTCAGTGTCAGTGTCAGTATCCGTGTCGGTATCAGTATCTGTGTCTGTGTCTGTGTCTGTGTCAGTATCCGTGTCTGTATCGGTATCAGTATCTGTATCCGTGTCAGTATCTGTATCAGTATCGGTATCCGTGTCGGTATCAGTATCCGTGTCGGTATCCGTGTCTGTATCGGTATCCATATCCGTGTCAGTATCAGTATCTGTGTCAGTATCCGTATCAGTGTCTGTATCCGAGTCAGTATCTGTATCGGTATCAGTGTCTGTATCCGAGTCAGTATCGGTATCTGTATCTGTGTCGGTATCTGTGTCTAAGTCAGTATCCGTATCAGTGTCAGTATCAGTATCTGTGTCGGTATCCGTATCTGTATCAGTATCTGTATCGGTATCGGTATCTGTATCTGTATCCGTGTCTGTGTCTGTGTCCGTATCAGTGTCAGTATCTGTGTCTGTGTCGGTATCTGTGTCTGTATCCGTGTCTGTATCCGTATCCGAGTCAGTATCCGTGTCGGTATCCGTATCCGTATCCGTGTCTGTGTCTGTGTCTGTATCGGTATCTGTGTCAGTGTCTGTATCTGTATCCGTATCAGTGTCAGTATCCGTGTCTGTATCTGTGTCAGTATCTGTATCCGTGTCAGTGTCTGTGTCTGTATCGGTATCCGTGTCTGTGTCAGTATCCGTATCTGTGTCAGTGTCTGTATCGGTATCCGTGTCAGTATCAGTGTCAGTGTCCGTATCTGTATCTGTGTCAGTGTCTGTATCAGTATCTGTATCGGTATCAGTATCCGTATCGGTATCTGTGTCAGTATCGGTATCAGTATCCGTGTCAGTATCGGTATCAGTATCTGTGTCAGTATCGGTGTCTGTATCCGTGTCTGTGTCAGTATCTGTGTCTAAATCTGTATCTGTATCAGTATCCGTGTCAGTATCTGTATCCGTGTCTGTGTCAGTATCCGTATCTGTATCCGTATCTGTGTCTGTATCTGTGTCAGTATCTGTATCAGTATCCGTGTCTGTATCTGTATCTGTGTCTGTATCCGTGTCAGTATCGGTATCTGTGTCCGTATCTGTATCAGTGTCAGTATCTGTGTCAGTATCTGTATCAGTATCTGTGTCTGTGTCTGTGTCCGTATCAGTGTCCGTGTCTGTGTCTAAGTCAGTATCCGTGTCAGTGTCAGTATCTGTATCAGTATCGGTATCAGTATCAGTATCCGTATCTGTATCCGTGTCTGTATCTGTATCCGTATCAGTATCTGTATCTGTGTCTGTATCAGTATCGGTATCCGTGTCGGTATCTGTGTCAGTATCAGTGTCCGTATCTGTGTCTGTATCTGTGTCAGTATCCGTATCTGTATCAGTATCAGTGTCTGTATCCGTGTCAGTATCGGTGTCTGTATCAGTATCTGTGTCAGTATCCGTGTCAGTATCTGTGTCTGTATCTGTGTCGGTATCCGTATCTGTGTCTGTGTCTGTATCGGTATCCGTATCTGTGTCTAAGTCAGTATCTGTATCGGTATCGGTATCGGTATCGGTATCTGTGTCTGTATCTGTGTCAGTATCCGTATCTGTATCAGTATCAGTGTCTG
>ERZ1026848.66-NODE-66-length-55831-cov-16.554450_pt1 | contig 55831 bp, 48 predicted proteins | sample MGYA00380154_ERZ1026848 | MGnify/ENA primary metagenome ERZ1026848 (study PRJEB33269, sample SAMEA4719790) | human gut metagenome | biome: human-associated habitat; feature: organic feature; material: feces | place: Cameroon | collected 2013-10 ...
ACGAGATAGCGTAGCGTCTCGTGGGCTCGGAGATGTGTATAAGAGACAGATTAAAAATCGGTATCAGCAAAAAAATCAAAAAGATATGTAAACCTGTACGGGTTTACGGGATTTATGGTACAATCAGTGATATTTTTAATGAAAGGGAGTAAATAAAATGCCGGCACCTAAAAGGAGAGGCAGACCGAGAAAAGAAGAATCTGCCGCAAAAAATACAAGCGAAAATAAAAAGACCACAGCTAAATCAGCCACAGCAAAGAAAACTACGGCAAAGAAGCCGTCAGCATCCGCTAAAAAGACGCTGAAACCGCAGGGGGATACGGTTTTTGCGCTTGATATAGGCACAAGGACGGTCGTAGGCGTACTGGGCTATATGGACGGCGATATTTTCCGTGTGACCGATACCGAGAGCGTTCCGCACTTAAAACGTGCAATGATAGACGGACAGGTAGAGGATATTGAACAGGTAGCGAAGGTAGCCCGTACCGTAAAGGAAACGCTTGAGCAGAGAAACTCCATCAGGTTGACAGAGGTTTCTATAGCCGCCGCAGGCCGTGCGCTCAAGACCTACCGTGTGTCGATGGATTTTGACGTTTCGGACAAGAACACTATCACAGCGGATATGGTGCGCACAATGGAATGCGAAACGATACAGAAGGCACAGAAAGGAATAGACGAGAAGTACAGCAACGAGGACGCTGTATTCTACTGCGTGGGTCACTCGGTAGTGCATTATTACCTTGACGATTACGCAATGGTAAACCTTGAGGGGCATAAGGGCGACAAGGTCACTATAGAGCTTATCGGCGCATTTCTGCCCGAGGTCGTAGTGGAGGGCTTATATGCCGCTACAGATAGGACAGGGCTTAAGGTAAAGAGCATGACGCTTGAGCCTATCGCCGCAATGAACGTGATAATCCCGCCGGAGATACGGCTTATAAATATTGCTCTTGTAGATATAGGCGCAGGTACGTCTGATATTGCGATAGCCCGTGACGGCGCTATAGTAGCCTATGCGATGGCAACGGTCGCAGGCGATGAGATAAGCGAGGATATTGTAAGGAAATTCTTCGTTGATTTCAATATGGCAGAGAGCATGAAAATACAGGCAAGCGGCGACACGGACAGCATTACATACCGTGACATTTTCGGCAGGGAGCAGACAATATCTAAGGCTGATTTCTTCGAGAAATGCAGTCCGTCCGTTGACAGTCTTGCGGATGTCATAAGCCAGACGGTATGTGACGCAAACGGTCAGAGCCCTGCCGCAATGTTCCTTATAGGCGGCGGAAGCATGGCTAACGGCCTTACGGACGCACTTGCGGACAAGCTCGGAATAGATCACGGAAGGGTCGCTGTAGGCGGTCAGGAATTTATGAAAAACGTTGACGTGGGCGACAGAAAGCTGGGTCCTGAGTATGTAACTCCTGTCGGCATTGCGGTCACTGCCTGCACCAATATGGCGTATGATTTCTCGACCGTTACGCTAAACGGCGAGCAGGTAAGGGTGTTTGATACAAAGTCGCTCAGCGTATTTGAGCTTCTCGGCTCGGCAGGCTTCAAAACCTCTCAGATAATGGGACACAGCGGCGCAGGACTTAAGTTCACTCTTAACGGCGAAACGAAGATACTCAAAGGCACTGCGTTCACTCCTGCGGTAATCACTGTAAACGACAAGCCTGCCGCACTTACAACAAAGATAAAGCAGGGCGACAGCATAACGCTTACGCCTGCGGTGAACGGCGAAAACGCACACGCATTTATCCGTGATTATGCGGACGATATTTCAAGGGCAAGCGTTATATTCTGCGGTGAAAATGCGGTAGCCGGAAAGCGTGCCTACGCAAACGGAAAAGAAGTCGGCAAGGACTATGAGATACAGCCGCTTGACAATATAGAGATACATGATGCAAGAACGCTCGGAGCGTTCCTTATGCAGTACGGCGGAGATACGCAGACCGCAACCGTATATGTAAACGGCGAGGAAAAGCCCGAAAGCTATGTTCTTTGTGACGGAGATATACTGGGCTTTGATAAAGGCTCGTCTGCCGAAACGGTACAAGCCGCCGTTGCCGCTGAGAGCGCATCGGGAGTGCAAACGGCTGAGGATATACAGACAGCGGAGCAGGGAAATTTTGTATCAGTAATTTTCAACGGCGTTCCGACAGATCTTCCCGAAAAGGAGAGCAAAACTCCGTATATGCTTATAGACCTGTTTGAAAGAGCGGATATTGATATTGAAAATCCCACACGCAGGCTTGTGCTTTCGGTAAACGGAAAAAGTGCGAAGTTCACCGACAAGATACAGTCGGGCGACATTGTGGTAATAAAGCAGGAGAGGAAAAACAATTTAACAAATCGTTGGCAAACGTAGACAGATGTGATACAATGTACTCATAAGGAAAATAAAGGAGTTTTTATATGAGCAATTATAAGACACAAGAGTTTGCTGAAATGATAGGCGTGTCTGTTAAAACATTACAGCGTTGGGATAAGGAAGTATAAAAAACAGATTGAAGGGGACAAAGAAATTGCTAAAGAGTTACAAAACCGAAATAAATCCAACCCCTGAACAGAAACAAATAATTAACCGCACTATCGGGGTTTGCAGATACGTTTACAATTTTTATCTTGCTCACAATCAAGAGATATATAAAAACGAGAAACGTTTTGTATCAGGAATGGATTTTTCTAAGTGGTTAAATAATGAGTTCATTCCTAATAACCCTGACCTTCACTGGATAAAAGAAGTTAGTAGCAAGTCGGTTAAACAAAGCGTTATGAACGCTGAAAGAGCTTTTAAGAATTTCTTTAGGGGAAATTCTCGTTTTCCAAAGTTTAAGAAGAAAGCAAAATCAGATGTAAAAATGTATTTCGTGAAAACCGATACTAAGGTAATTATCCCTTGTGAAAGACACAGAATTAAAATTCCTACACTTGGTTGGGTAAGATTAAAAGAAAAAGGATATATTCCTACAAACCCCAATACACATATAATCAAAAGCGGAGCTGTTTCTTATAAAGCGGGTAGATATTATGTATCTGTTTTAATTGATGAACAAGAACAACAAAAGCCTGTATTGAATGAATTTGGGATAGGTATTGACTTAGGTTTAAAAGATTTTGTTATTTGCTCAAATGGCAAAACTTATAAGAATATCAACAAAAGTTCTCAAATAAGGAAACTCGAAAAGAAGCTTAGGCGAGAACAACGTAGCTTATCGAGGAAATACGAAAGCTACAAGAAACTTAATAAAAATTTGAAAGGAGAAGCTACTCGACAAAATATCCAAAAGCAAAAGCTAAAGGTACAAAAACTTCATCAGAGGCTTGACAACATAAGAATAGATTATGTAAACAAAGTAATATCAGAATTGGTGAAAACCAAACCAATGTGGATTACTATTGAGGATTTGAATGTGTCAGGTATGATGAAAAACAGACATCTCTCCAAAACGATTGCACAGCAGAAGTTCTTTGAGTTCAGAACAAAGCTACTTGCCAAGTGTAATGAATATGGAATTGAATTAAGAGTTGTTGACCGTTTCTATCCTTCAAGTAAAACTTGTCATTGCTGTGGTAGTGTCAAATCTGATTTGAAATTATCAGATAGAACGTATCACTGTAATGAGTGTGGTTATACGGAAGATAGAGATTATAATGCAAGTCTTAATTTAAGAGATTGTCAAACTTACAGCATAGCATAAACAAGCTATTGTAAGTGTGTACCGATGGCTAATCGGGAATTTACGCCTGTGGACTATACAGAAACTTGTGAGTAGTATTAGTAATAATACAAAAGCATATAGGTAGAAGCAGGAATTTTCTCAATATGGATATATTTGTCCATATTTTGAGTAGCAGGACTGACTTGCATATCAGGAAACTAACGGCACTCACGCTTGCCGTCATAATGCTTGCCGGCTGTTCGGAAATCGACTATTCCTCAATGGCTTCCGATAACAGTGCGGATACCTCGTCAAACGGGGAAACATCTGTACCGCAGGCGAGTATTGTGACCGAAAATAAAACCAAAGAATACAAAATCAACAAATCAAATTTCAGCTATGTTCTTGAAGCGGAAAAGACGGAAGGAACAAAGCTGATCTCGGACGACAGAAAGTACAGCGGCGAGGGATATATCACAGTAAGCGCTTACAAATCGGTATCGTTTGATATGGAAGTGCCTTCGACACAGTTTTACGATATTGCGATAACCGCACTGTCCGACGACGGCGGAAGCATCACTCTTATTGTTGACGGCGACAAGCAGATAAACAGCGAAAACGGCAGCTATAAGCGTATGAACGGCCAGCTGTACGGAGCGTATAACATAGTGCAGGGAGATACGTTTGAGAGCCATTCGTTATGTCCTGTGTATCTTACGCAGGGAACGCACAGGATAACTCTCCAGACGGTAAAAAACAGCGTTTCGTTAGACAAGATAACTGTAAAGAACACGGAAAAAGCGGACGATAAGCGTTACTCGCAGGCAGGGACGTGGATCTCGGGCAAGGATGTAAATACCGACCGTATTGAACTTATGGATTATCTCAAAAGCATTTATGGCAAGAAAACGCTTACGGCACAGGCTGTAACACCTAACACGAATACCGAAATTGACGCAATAGTAAAGAACACGGGACGGTTTCCTGCGATAAGAGCGAGCGATTTAAGATACTATACGGCAAGCGGTGCGAAGCTGGTGAAAAACAACACGGATATTCAGCTTTCACAGGAATGGGCTAAAAACGGCGGTATAGTGTCATACGTCTGGTACTGGTATACGCCCATAGGCAAGACTACGTTCTACCGTAAGGAAAGCAGTTTTGATGTAAGTGCGGCTGTAAGCGACTATGAGGATCTGGCGGTAATGAATGAGGAATCGCTGGCACAGCTTCTTGAGGATGAAACAATATCGGAGGAATGTTATGCCGTGCTGTCGGATATGGACGCAATAGCAAAACAGCTTTCCGTTCTCAAGGACAGCGGTGTTACGGTGCTTTTCCGACCGCTGCCTGCAAGCAGTGCCGGGCTGTACTGGTGGGAGAAGAACAGCAAGACTTATAAATGGTTGTGGCAGACTATGCACAGACGATTTGACGAACTGTACGGGCTGTCAAACCTGCTGTGGATATACACGGCGGATATTGATCCACAAATGTTCCCCGGTGACGATTATGTTGATATAGTCGGCTGTGACGTATATGACAATACCGATACCGCTCATCTTGCGGCGATGTATGCAACGGATCCATTGACGCTTAACAAGCGTATGCTGGCACTCACGGAGTGTGCCTTATATCCCGACCCTGACATAATGGCAAGGGATAACGCAATGTGGCTGTGGACGGCTATGTGGAACGGTAAATATCTTATCAACGAAAGCGGAGAACTGACGGGAGATTATATTTCGGTAGAACAGCTGAAGAAATTCTACAATCACGAGGCTACTGTCACAAGGGATGAAATAGGAAAACAGGAAGAATAACAGGCGGAATAAGCCGAAGGGGTGAAACAAGGTGAGCGGAAAACAGAAGATATATGACAAGCTGATAAGCGGCAACGCTTCCGTGCAGAACCGTTATTTTTCCTTCGTTTCATCTCACGGCAGGCTTCACGGGATAATGCCCGCAGCAGCGTGGGGGTACGCATTGCTGTTATATCTTAAGTACAGCGTGTTTCATTTTCCCGACAGAAAATTCGGAGAATACTCGCTGTCGGCTGAGGAAACGGCGGAGCTTTTGTGTAAAGCCGATGTAGTATCTTTTGATATTTTCGACACGCTTATTTTTCGCAGTGTTTCACGAAAAGAGATTTTCGACAATACAGGCAGAACGCTTGGTATAGAGAATTTCGGCAAAATCAGGGCTGACAGTGAAAATGAGGCGAGAAAAGAAAAGAAAGAGCCGTGCATAAATGACATTTACCGCATTATAGCCGTGAAAGCAGGGCTTACGGACAAAGCCGTCGAAGAAGCTGTGAAAGCCGAATGCGATGAGGAATTTTCGGTTTGCCGTGCCGACCCGTTCATGCTTGATGTGTACGGCAGGGTAATCTCCTGCGGAAAAACGGTCATTATCACGAGCGATATGTACCTTCCTGAAAGCGTTATCTCAAAGCTGCTTTGCGACAACGGGTTCAGCGGTTATGAAAAGCTGTTCGTTTCGTGTGAATACGGGTGCGGAAAATCGGACGGAGGGCTGTATCGGATAATTAAAAACGAGTACGGCGACAAAGAAATCGTTCATATGGGGGATAATTATATGAGCGATGTTCTGACGGCAGGGAAAGCCGGATTTGAAGCGGTGTATTATCGCAGAAAAGCATAGATAAAGTGAAATCCGACAGGGTGTTCCTGGCGGATTTTAGTTTGTGGAAAAAGTCTTTAGTTTAATGTGTTTTTGTTATATCGTTCAACTCCGACAATGATAGCAGGCTACCGATAGTTCTTTTTGTGGGATAGCACTTCTCGGGTTCGCTATTCGAATGGGTACACCTGTCAATATGAACGAGGGAAAGAACCAAAGCAATTAGGAAAACAGCTTCTAAACAATTACAATCACTGCCATAGTTGGCTCGGCTTGACCGAGAAACAGAAGCTCACCCCTTTTAAATGTTAGAGGATAACAGCGTAATGATGGTGCTAAGGGAAAACAATCCCCACCACAGTTGGCTCGGCTTGACCGAGCAACAGAACCTCACCCTTTTTCGAGGGCGGGCATGGATGCCCGAAGTTGAACGCCCAAAGTTTCGCTAGGATGCGAAACAGGCAGAGCGTTCATTAAAAGGCAAGGGTGTTGGCAATTTTCGAGGGATAGTGCGGTTTTGGAAGAGTTGGTGTGGGCGAATTGTGGCAGAAATTGCGGATGCTTAGAAGTTTTGGAGATAGTACTCCTATTAATTTCAATCCCCACCGTCTTGACGGCAGAGCGACTTAGTAATTATAAAAGTCGGATATATCCCATAAAAAAGCTGTAAAATTTAGGCTTGTGCCTTGCCGTCAAGCCACCTCCCCTTTTTCGAGGGGAGGCAAGGGTGTTGGCGGTTTGCTGCATTTTGCAAAACTGGCAAAGCGTTCATTAAAAGGCAAGGGCGATAGCGCTTAACAAAGGTAACGCGAAACCAACAGAGCGTTTATATGGCAAGGATGTTGTGCAGAGTGAAGGATGGTTGTACTTTTGAGAGGGTTGAGGGATTAAGATGTTCGGTGCAACGGGAGGAGCGAGCTCATCCCCTACGAAAAGCGAGAGTGATAGTGCGGTTTTGGAAGGGCTGATAAAGCAGTATCACCTTTAGCTCCCTTGTGTAAAGGGAGCTGGCACAGTGAAGCACGTTGTTTTTCAATATTGCTTTATATTAAAGTAAAAGATATGTTGGCGAAGAATCACGTTTTCCGTCACTGTGACTGAGGGATTGTTAACGGAGGTGTCAGAGAAACGGAAAGGGTGTGGTAGGTGTTGCAATCCCTCCGGTAGTCGCCCGAATTCTTTCGGGCGACAGCACCTCACCTTTGACAAGGGAGGCAAGTTTAGTGCTAGGCGAGGGATAGTGCGGTTTTTGAAAGGTTAATGTCAGTGCAGTTGTAATGATGTACTCACGAAATTATTAATGCCTTGTCGATGCGGAAAGTGTTTTCGGCGGTGTTGGTGATATGTTTAACAGTGCGGATTAAATAATAATATATGAGCGATGTTCTGACGGCAGGGAAATCCGGATTTGAAGCGGTGTATTATCGCAGAAAAGCGTAGATAAAGTGAAATCCAACAGGGTGTTCCTGTCGGATTTGTTTTTATATGCCTTCAAGATCCCATTCGGGAGTATACTCGAAGGTCGCACTTTCTTTATCCTGAGTGTAGCCGTCAAAGCCAAGCTGAGCGGCATAATCGGTAACCGAGTTATATTCAAAAGTGGTAAGTCTTCTTGAAAGATTCTTTATTTCAAGAGCCTTTCCGCAAGGTGTGTACTGGCGCATAAGGCTTATCCTTATATCGCTTACGGGTACGGTGGCTTTAAGTATATCAAGCACCTTCATACTGTCGTGACGGCAACCGGGAAGTACGAGGTGGCGTACAAGAACTCCCTTTTTCATAATACCGTTTTCGAAAACCTGCACCTTTCCTGTCTGCCTGTACATTTCCGCAATCGCCTTTACCGCAACAGAAGGGTAGTCGGGAGCGGAGGAATATTCACGGGCAAGGTCGGGTGAGGCATACTTGAAATCGGGCAGGTAAATGTCAATCAGCCCGTCAAGCATTTTCAGCGTTTCTACCTTTTCGTATCCGCCGCAGTTATAAACTACCGGTATATGAAGCTGTGGCTTTATGCTTGTCAGCACTCCGGCTATAATATCGGCATAATGGGTGGGCGTTACAAGGTCGATATTATGCGCACCTTTTTCCTGAAGCTCAAGCATTATTTCACCGAGCCTTTCCGGTGTTATTTCCTTGCCGTAGCCGTCACGGCTTATGGGCATATTCTGGCAGAATATACATTTCAGCGAACAGCCGGAAAAGAATATAGTTCCTGCGCCCCTGCCGTCCGTTCCGGAAATGCAAGGTTCTTCTCCGAAGTGGAGGGACGCTTTGGCTGTTTTAAGTCCTTTTACGGAGCAGGCGCCTGTTGTTTTACTGCGGTCTATACGGCAGTTGCGTGGACAAAGTGTACATAGTGGCATATTGTTCTCCTTTAAAAAACCGCTCCTGTTACGGAGCGGTCAATTATCTGCATATTATTCCGATGTTGTGGTACCGGAGGATGCTGCGGAGGAGGTTTCGTTATCTGCTTTACTGTCAGCCGAAGAAGCGGAAGCATCGGACGATGTTTCTTCTTCCTTGGTGATGTTCAGCTTTTCGTAGTCGTATTCGTAATTTACGGCACTGCGCCATTCCTCAAGCAAAGCGTTGGTCTTTTCGCTCTGACGTGAGGTCAAAAGCTCTTCCTTTACGGTTTTTCTGTAATCGCTTAAGTCGCTGTCGGTAACCTTTGCATCGCTTACATACTTTACGATATAATATCCGCTGTCGGTGGGGATAAGTCCGCTTACATCGCCCGGCTTTTCAAGGGCGAAAACTGCATTGTACAGCGCATCGGAAATAAGTCCCTTTGAGTTCAGTACGAGTATCTGTTCGCCTGCGGTAGATTCGGAATATGCACTGCTGTATTCCTTTACAACAGCGTCAAAGTCTGCGCCATCTGCGGTAGCCTTTTTAAGTGCGGCATCAGCCTTTTCTTTTATCTCAGCTAACTTTTCGTCACGCTTCTTGTCGATCTCTGCGTCATCTGCGCCGCTCTCGTTTCTTGCGGCGTTTATCTCGGCATAATCGGATGATGAGATGCCTACGGCTATATATTTGATATAACGTGCGTCTTCGGGTATCCATACCTTTTTGTACTCGGAGTCGGTGGCATAGCTTGAAGCACTCTTTTCGTATGCCTGCTTAGCCTCTGTCTTGAGCTTTGTGATATAATCATCGACCTCAGAGTCGGATACGGTAATGTCTTTGAGAACGTAATTGTTGACTTTTTTCTGTATTGCCGTGTTGGTCTGCCACATCAGGAATGTATCCTCGGTAAGACCGAAGCCTGCGATATATTCATTGAAAAGCTCTTTTTCCTTTTCGAGAATCTTTTCGTCGTTGGCGCTGTCATCTGTGCCGGAGGTATCATCGGTGCTTATGCCGAGTGCGGTCTGCGCCTTTTTCTCAAATGAGGCGTACCAGTCGCTGAGATTCTTTGTATAGGTCTTTTCGACCTCAGCCATTTCTTCTTCGGTAAGCTGATCGAGTCCAAGCTCCTTGGCTTTTCTGAGTATCAGCTTTTCGTTGGTCAGCATATCTATTATATTCTTTCTGTACGCCTGAGCATAGGAGGCATAAGCGGAATTTGTTTCATCAAGGCCGTAATTTGCTATGGTGAAGGAATATTCGGGATAGAAATCCTTGAATTTGATCTGATAATATTCCTTTTCTTCATCCGAAAGCGAGTCTGAGGTGGCCCACGCAACGATGTCGTCGTCTTTTGCCGTCCAGATATTCTCAACGCTTGTTGTGCCGCTGTCAGTACCTGATGTAAGAATGCTGTCGCTGCAGCCGGAGAACATCATTGTACAGGCGAGTATTGCGGCTATCGCCGCTGTTCTTTTCTTCATTTTTATTAGATCCTTCCTTAAAATGTGCAGTAGGATATTTGTGTAAATTGCATAACGTACTGCTGTGACTATATAAGTATATCACAAATTTTCAAAAAATCAAAACAAATTTTCGAAAAAGAGGGTGAATTTTTTGTGAAAATGTGTTATAATTATATCCAATATAATGAGATAGCTGTAAAATCGTATTTTATTGCTGTCTTTTCTGATTTTTCCGGAGGTAGATTTAAGTTGAAAAAGCTATCAAGATATATAAAATTACTGGCGCTTGCCTTGTCGGCGGTACTGACGCTCTGCGCCTGCTCGGGCGACGGTGCAAGCTCGGGTGAAAGCTCATCGGCACCTGACTATTCGCTTGATACATCCGCCAAGGTCGGATATGTATATAATGAAGAAATATCAAGGGACAACATGACATATATGTTCGAGAAAAGCCGTAAGGATATTGAAACGGCGCTCGGCCTTGAAACCTGTTATGTTGACGGCGTTGCGGTGTCGCAGTTTGAAAATGCCGTAAAAGCGCTCAAAAACGAGGGCTGCAGTATCATAGTATCGGCATCGCACGTTTTTGCAAACTCTGCGCTCAGCTATGCGAAAAAGGATAAGGACATATATATACTCAGCTACGGCGGCACGGCATCGCTCACGAACCTCACAACGTTCCGTCCGAAGCTGTATCAGCCTGCGTTCATCTGCGGAACGGTAGCGGCGTGGAATTCTTCATCTCACAAGATAGGAATAGTCGCAGACGATCTTATGTACTGCTCAAACGGCGTTATAAATGCATTTATCCTCGGCATACAGCAGATATACAAGGAACGTGAAACGGATGTCGAAATAATTTATGCGGAAACCAAAGCACAGACGGAAACTGCGGTAAATACGCTTGAGGGCAAGGGCTGTGATGTTATATTCTCGTATCAGTCGAATGATTACTGTATGTACTACTGCGATTCGATTGGAATGAAGTCGATAGGCTTTACAAACGATATGGCTTATTCGGCTCCGAAATACGGGCTTGTAGGGTATTATCTCAACTGGGCTACGTTTATCACGGACACGGTGAGGACCTGTATAAACGATAACTTTATGGCGGAGGTTTATGTCGGGGGCTTCAGTGAAGCGTTTGTGAAGCTGACACCTTATTCTGCCGCCTGCAAGAAGGAAACGCTCACCATAGCGGATACTCTTTATGACTATGTGAAGAAAGGCAAGGCGAAGATATTCGAGGGCGAGATCCGTGACAAGGACGGCCTTGCAAGAGTGGGTGCGGGAGCAACGCTTGATGATATGCAGGTGCTGGCGATGGATTATCTTGTTTACGGGGTAACGTATATAGATAATATTATCGACCCTGTGCCGAATCCCACGACATCAGACCTTATAGTGAAGAAGGAATATGTTTCGTAAGGCGGAGGGCGCTGCGATATAAAGCCGATAGGGGCTGAGGCGGTGCGGATGCCGGAGATTTTGATAAATTACGCCGATGAGAAGAGCATCGGCGTTTTTTTGTGGGGAGTTAGGCTTAATAGGGCGGCAGATATATTTTTAGGAGCGAAAAGCTCCCTTATGCGAAAAAACGCATAAGGGAGCTTTTTTGTTATGCTTATTCGCCGTTGTAAAGCTCGTAGTAGGTCAGGGCATCTTTCATAAAATGTTCGGTCACGTTGAAGTAATCTGCTAATTGCCAAAGCTCTGTAAGGCCGCTTCTGATCGCTTTTATAAGCGTTCTTCTGGTGAACGTGTGGGTGACAGCCCACGCTGTAGCACGGCGTTCACATCTGCCGCGGGGGATGACGGGACAGCTTGCGTCATAGAAGGCGCCGGTCATGCAGTGCCCGAGCTCGTGAACGGTTTTCTCTTTTCGGTCGGCTATACTTTTCACTTTATGAGGGTCTATGGCGATTATGCACATACCGTCGGTGCATTGGCTCATAGCGCCCTGTTTGCCCTTCATACGCATATCTACAATAAGTATATCGTTATCCTGTGCGGTTTTTATAAGCTGTTCCAATTATCATTGCCCTCCCTTCAGAGCATTGCATCGGTTTACTTCTTTCCGTCCTTTTCTTTGCTGCGGCGAAGCTCAAGCTGGAGCATAGCAAGACGTTTTACATCGTCGAGAACATCGTCGTCTATTTCGGTTTCGCCGAAAAGTGCGAATTTAAGGCGGGGGTCGGATACCCTTGCGGTATCGCCGCTCATAAGAAGCGTGTCTGTGTCTGTGCCGAAATATTCGGCTATTTTCAATAACGTGGCGAACGGCGGCTCACGCTTTCCTGTTTCGTAAAGGCTGTACGCCTGCTTGGTTACGCCGAGATATTCGGCTACCTGCGCCTGTGACGCACCTTTTGCTTTACGAAGCTGTTTTATCCTCTCGGAAAATGCGCCTGAAACTGTGCCGGAGTTTGTGCTCATTTAAGGTTCATCCTTTCATATTGACGTTCTGTTGTCTGAGATAATTATAACAACATTGTGTTGAATTGTCAATAAAGGAAACAAAGTGTTGTCAAAGATTGTTGCAGTTCAACAAAAATGATGAATCTGTGCTACAAACAGTTGACAAATGGCCTTGCGTATGCTATCATTATGACAACGGAAAGTTGCAATGGCTTTCGCGGTTATCATTTTTGATACGTTTGATAATTCCTTTAAAGGCTATTATAGCGTATTTTGTGTACTAAAAAACGTACACGATTGCGAAAATGAAGAAAAAATCAGAAAAACGGAGGGGATATATGTACAGATGCTTAAGATGCGGAGGAACGTATGACAGCAATGAGTTGACACGGACGCTTCAGTACCGTGGAGAATATCAGGGAACGGCTGCATACGAAACCGAGCGGAGCTGTCCTGCTTGCGGGTACGATGTTGAGTATTGCGGAGAGTGGAGCGACGACGGGTACGATTATGACGAACTGTTATAATCGTGGCAAAAAACGGGTCAGGAAGGGGAGATATACACGAAAAGAAGAAGAGGCATAGAAATCACGCAGGAAATTCTTGATAAAATCAGCCACTGTATTGAGCTTGGGTACAGCGATGTGCAGACGGCGGAATTGCTCGGGATACATCGCACAACGCTCAGGAACTGGAAACTGACGCACGATGAAATAAGGAGATTGTATCAAAGTGACGGACAAGACGGTGACGAGGAGAGAAAAAAGCAGGTCGAGGAGGCATTGCTGAAGCGTGCGATAGGATACACGCAGACGGAAATCACAAGGCAGGTCGGAAAGGACGGGAAGCTTGGTGTTGTCAAAACGGTTGAAAAGCAGGTGATGCCAAGCACAACGGCGCAGATCTTCTGGCTGAAGAACAGATGCGGTTACGAGTGGGACGGCGGCGTGGTTGAAGATGAGGAAAACGAAGGAGGTGTTGTGGTGATACCTGAGGCGAGAACGGAGAATGAGGGGGAGTTCTGATGAGGGGTGAGGGGTGGTGCGGTTTGGGGAAGGGTGGTAAAGCAGTATCACCTTTAGCTCCCTTTGACAAGGGAGGCAAGTATTGTGGTGTCAGTTTATATGCGGTTGTGATGAATCGTAGGAATATTCGTAGGGGAGTGGGCTTGCCACTCCCGAAATATCACTGCAATTATCAAAAGCAAGTTAATAGAATTATAATGTAAAATGTAACCGCAATTAATCCTCGATACTTAACAGATTAAAAACGCTGAGAAAACCAATAACTACGGTGCAACGGGAGGGGCAAGCCCACTCCCCTACGAAAAGAGAGAGGGATAGTGCGAAGGCAAAAACGTATAAGCACACACAGACGCTCGCCATACGAAAAGTGGGTGGGATAGTGCGGTTTTGGATGGGTTGGGCGGGGTGAGGCAGTGGTGTGGCAATCCCTCCGTCTTGACGGCAGAAAAGTTTGCAATATAAAAAGGGTGGGCATATAGCAAGCAGGGAGCAACAAACCAAAAGTTTGTGTCGTGCCGTCAAGCCACCTCCCTTTGACAAGGGAGGCAAGGATATAGTGCGGAAAATCTCATTGATAGTGGAGATTGGGAGCAATCCCTCCGGTAGTCGCCCGAATTTTTTTCGGGCGACAGCACCTCACCTTTGACAAGGGAGGCAAGAGTGTTGGTGTGAGGCGAGGGATGGTGCGGTTTTGGATGGGTTGGGGCGGGGTGAGCGGTGGATGTGATTTTTAGAGGGTTGTGGGGATGATGGGCAGGCGGAGGATTTACATAAAAACGGGAGGTGTTGGTGAGATGAAGGATAACGATGTAAAAGGCGGAAGGAGGGTGGTATGGTCGCCGCAGGAAAGGCAGGCGGAGTTTATGCAAAGAGGAGAGTATGAGGCTTTGTATGGGGGTGCCGCCGGCGGAGGTAAGTCTGACGCACTTTTGGCGGAGGCACTCAGGCAGGCGGATAAGGCTTGCTACAGGGGGATAATTTTCAGAAAAACGTATCCGCAGTTGACGGAGCTTGAGGACAGGTCGCAGACGCTTTATAAAGGTGCATATCCTGCGGCGAGGTACAACAAGACCAAGCACTGCTGGAGCTTTCCGTCCGGGGCGAAAATCTATTTCGGGGCGATGCAACATAAGAAAGACAGGCTTAACTATCAGGGCAAGCATTATGACTTTGTGGGGTTCGATGAACTGACGCAGTTTTCCTTTGACGAATACAGCTATATGTTTTCAAGAAACAGGCCGGGCGGAAAAGGCACAAGGGTGTATATCAGAGCCACGGCGAATCCGGGCGGACCGGGTCATTCGTGGGTAAAGCAAAGGTTTATAACGGCAGGTGAGCCGATGAAACCTATAATAGAGGAACATAAGGTGAAAAAGCCCGACGGAGCGGAGATAATCATAAGAAAATCGAGAGTGTTCATCCCGGCGAGCGTATTTGACAATAAGGAGCTGCTGCGAAACGATCCGGAATATCTTGCAAGCCTGTCTATGCTTCCGACTGCCGAGAGAAAGGCTCTTCTGTACGGGGACTGGAACAGCTTTACGGGGCAGGTTTTCACCGAATGGAGAGATGACCCGGAGCATTATTGCGACAGAAGATGGACGCACGTCATAGCACCGTTTGAGATACCTCGACACTGGGAGATAGTGAGGGGATTTGATTTTGGGTATACAAGGCCGTTTTCGGTAGGGTGGTATGCGGTGGATACCAAAGGGTGCATCTACAGGATAAGGGAATACTACGGCTGTACGGATAAGGCGAATGAGGGCATAAGGCTTGAGCCGTCGGTAATTGCCGAGAATATCAGAAAAATAGAGCGTGACGATCCGAATATAAGAGGGAGAAATGTGTACGGGGTCGCAGATCCTTCAATATTCGATAAAAGCCGTGGAGAGAGCGTCGCCGACCTTATGGCACGGTCGCCTAACTTTATAATCTGGTCGCCGGGGGATAACGCTAGAATATCGGGCAAGATGCAGTACCACAACAGGCTGGCATTCAACAGTGACGGGGAGGCGATGTTCTATTGCTTCAACACCTGCAGAGAGTTTATCAGGACTATTCCTGCGCTTATGTATGACGAAAAGAACGTGGAGGATATTGACACAACGATGGAGGATCATATTTATGACGAATGCAGGTATGTCCTTATGGAGCATCCTATCGCCGCACCGGTAAAGCGTGGTGAGATCCCTGCAGGCGACGATCCTCTCGAACAGAGAAAGCCAGAAAGGGCGGAATCGTTCTATATGATGTGATTATGAAAGGAGAAATATGAAGAAAATCGGTAAGGAGCAGGTGCGTAAGGCAAGGCAGACGCTCGCAAAATATAAGGAGGGTAAGGCGGTACTCGACAAGAGAATCGTGTCAAACGAGCAGTGGTGGAAATTACGGCACTGGGGCGAAATAGGCTATGACAAGGACGATACAAGGCCTATGCCGGCATCGGCGTGGCTGTTCAACTCGTTGGCGAATAAGCACGCAGACGCTATGGATAATATACCTGAGCCTGCGGTGCTTCCGAGAGAAAAAAGCGACGAGGAGGTCGCAAAGCAGTTATCGCTGATACTTCCTGCGATACTTGAACGCTGTGGCTACGAAAAGCTGTACAGCGACGGCTGGTGGTACAAACTCAAGAACGGTAGTATGTGTACGGCCGTTGTATGGGATCCTGACGCTGACGGCGGTATGGGGGATATAGCGATAAGAAATGCAGATATTCTGAATCTGTTCTGGGAGCCGGGCATAAAGGATATTGAGGAGAGCGCAAACCTTTTCTATGTGACGCTTGTTGACCGTGAACGGCTGAATCAGATGTACCCTGAACTTTTGGGGGAAGATACCGAAAGCGTTGCGGGCGGTACCGAAAACGTGGAAAAGTACAAAACGGAGGATAAGACGGACGACAGTGCGAAGGTCGAAGTCGTAGACTGGTACTACAAGAAAACTATAAACGGCAGGAAACTGCTCTGCTACTGTAAATTCTGCGGCGACAGGGTGATATATTCAAGTGAGGACGATGAAAGCTGTGCCGACGGATTCTATAAACACAGCCGTTATCCCTTTGTTATGGATACGCTGTTTGTGCAGGAGGGAACTCCGTGCGGATTCGGCTACATAGATGTTATGCGTGACGCACAGATGTATATAGATAAGCTGTCGCAGGTGGTACTTGAGCATACGGTGATGATGAGCAGAAAGAGATATTTTATCCGACAGAACAGTGCGGTGAACGAAGCCGAATTTGCCGACCTGAAAAACAGGTTTGTCCATGTTGCAGGAAACCTCGGTGAAGAGGATATAAGGGAAATAAAGGCAGAGCCGCTGGATAGCTCGGTGATGAATGCGCTGAGCTTTAAAATAGACGAACTGAAGGAAACGAGCGGAAACAGGGATTTTTCTCAGGGGTCGGTTTCAAACGGTGTTACGGCGGCAAGCGCCATAGCGGCTTTACAGGAGGCAGGAAGCAAGCTGTCGAGGGATATGATAAAGGGAACGTATTTTGCGTTCCAGCAGGTGTGCTATCTGATAATAGAGCTGATAAGGCAGTTCTATGATACGCCGAGGAGCTTCAGGATAACAGGGGGATATGACGCTTTTGACAACTCAGCCATAAAGGAGCAGAGCAGGGAACTTTTCGGGGTACAGCTTGGAACGAAGAAGCCTGTCTTTGATATAGTATGTACGGCTTCGAAGAAATCGCCGTTTTCCAAAGCTTCGCAGAACGAACTTGCAAAGCAGCTTTTCCAGCTTGGATTTTTCAATCCGGAAACAGCGGTGCAGGCACTGGGCTGTCTTGCGATGATGGACTTTGAGGGAAAAGAAGAAATTGAGCGTGTGATAAGGGATAACGCAGGAATGAACGAGGTGAAGATATGACAAGAGTAAGAATAGACAAGTCAGGTCTTGGCAGGGATATTTATATCACGGGACACTGTGCGAATGAAAACAGCGGATCGGCAGAGGCTACGCTTGTATGTGCGGCAATGACAACGCTTGCGCAGACGATAGCGCAGAATGTTTTTGACAGCGAGGACACGGGGGATACCGATATTATTGACGTTACGCTGAGAAGCGGTCAGGCGGTCATAAGCTATGTGACGGACGATGATGGGCTGAACACGGCGGTAGACGGAATATGCAAGGGGTTTGATATGCTGGAGGAAAACTATCCTGAATATGTATCCTGCTACAGAAGTGAGAGGTAAATATGGGCGAGACAGAGAATGTGCAGGCGACAGAAGGCGGTATAGAAAACGCTGAAACAAGCGAAGAAGTAAAGGTGCAAAAGAGTGAAGAAAGCCTGCCTGAAAACAATAAACCGAATGAAGCCGAAGAAGAGCAAAACGAGGATAAGGCGGAGCTTTTCAGACAGGCGGTGCTTAAGTCAAAGCGTGAGAGAGCGGCAAGGGCTGAACGGATATTGAGCCTTGTGGCGCAGTTTTGCGGAGCGGATAAAGGCGACTATGACGGAATAGAAAATGCGGTATCCGAGAGGAACTTCGAGCGGTGCAGAAGAAACGATATGGAGTACAGGCTGGAGCGGTGGCAAAAGGAAAGCGAGGAGGTAAAGCAGACATATCCTCAGTTTGACCTTGCAAAAGAAATGAGCGACAGAAGATTCTTTTCGCTGTGCTATAAGGGCGTGGGACTTGAGGAGGCTTATCTTATCGTGCATAAGGACGAGCTTTTTACCGCCGCAATGGAATATGCGGCATCTGAGCTTATGAGAAGCGGTGCGTTCGGTAAAAGCGGCAGAATGAAGGAGGGTGCGCTGTCACCTGCGGGAGAGGTTACGAAAAGCGAGAAAAGCCTGTCTAAAAATGAGCGGAAGGAGCTTATCAGACGGACGGAGAGAGGGGAAAGAGTGGTGCTTTGACAGTTTATGAATGATATGGAAGGGGGTGAGATATGAATACTGCAACGGGAGGGCAGGCGGGAATAAAAACTCAGCCGCACGGGGAAAGTTTTTGCGGCAGGAATAAACTATGATAAGAAACTATAAGAAAAAACGATAAGAAAAAAGAAAGATGACGGTATCAGCCGTCGGGAAAGGAAATCTATATGAAGAAAAGAGAAGTTAAATTAAATCTGTTCGATGTACAGACAACAGGACAGGCAAGTCTGTCCGCCGAGATGAAAACGTTCTATGAGAACACGCTGATAGATATGGCGGAGCCTAAGCTGGTGCATGACCGCTTTGCAGACAAGTATCCGATACCCAAGAATAACGGCAAGACGATAGAACTGAGAAAGTACAGCTCGCTTGCAAAGGCGACAACGCCGCTTGTCGAGGGCGTTACACCTGCGGGAAATATGCTGTCGGTAACGGCTAAGACGGCAACGGTGAATCAGTACGGCGACTATATCAAGCTGTCGGATATGCTGGAGCTTACCGCAATCGACAACAATGTAGTGCAGTCAACGAAGCTGCTCGGCAGTCAGTCGGGAAGAACGCTTGACACGATAACAAGAGAGATAGTCAACGCAGGAACGAATGTTATATATGCCTGCGATAAAGACGGCAAAGAGGTGCTGTCAAGAGATGAACTTAGCAAGGACTGCGTTTTATCGGTGGATACGGTATTCCGTGCCGCCGCACAGCTTGAGAGCATGAATGCAGACGGAATAGACGGGGAGAGCTATGTTGCGATAATACACCCTTATGCCGCTTATGACCTTATGAGAAGTGCGGAGTGGGTCGATGTGCATAAGTATGCCGATCCCGAAAGCATATTCAAGGGGGAGATAGGCTCGCTTGGCAATGTGAGATTTGTAAAAAGCACGGAGGCAAAGATATTTGCCGATGAAAGCTGTCCGCAGTTCTATCAGCTGACCTCGGACGCAAATTTCCTTGAGGGAAAGGATTATTATACGAAGTCGGGCGACAGCTATCAGAAGGCAAGCGTTACGGCAGGCGGTCAGGTCACAGCCTCGACATATTACGAAAAGAAGGCACTTGCGGTGTTCTCTACACTGGTTATAGGAGCGCACGCTTATGCGGTGACGGATGTTGCCGGCGGCGGTCTTCAGCACATAGTAAAACAGCTCGGCTATGGTGACGATCCTCTGAACCAGAGAGCGAGCGTGGGCTGGAAGGCGGTACGCACAGCCGAGATACTTACGGACGAGTATATGGTGAGAATAGAGAGCTGTTCTCCTGTTTATTCGGAAAAGACGAGCGCAAATTAAAGCCGATAAAGGAAAACCGGAATAAGCGGCACAGGGTCACTGCAGGGAATGGTGACAGCAACGGCAGTGCGGGAGGGTAAGGGGAATAATATTGTAAAGGAGAAATATATGAAAGAAAACTTAACTGAGCTTGTGGCGGTAAGGCTGTTCAAGGACAACGACAAGTACAGCTCTGATGTGTTTGTATCGGTGAACTGCAACAATTATCTTATACGCAGAGGTGAAACGGTGATGGTGCCGTTGTTCATAAAAAAGGAGCTGGACAGAGCTGAGCTTCAGAGAAAGAGAGCGGAATACTACCGTGATGAAGGCTGGAAGCAGTCGCTGATAGTGCAGGAGGGTAAGTGATGACGGTAAAGGAAGTCATTGAAACGGTTGACGCACTGCGACCGAACGAGATTGCCGCAGAGGACAAGAGAAAGTGGCTTTATGAGCTTGAAAGCAGGATATATGAGGATCTGTATGTTACGCACGAGCATGAGGGAATAGAGTTTACCGATACGGAAAAGATCACGAGTGACGGTACAACGGAGCTTTTCATAAAGGCTCCGCACGATGAGATATACATTCTTTATCTTTGCTCGCTGATAGATTTTTACCACGCAGAGTATGAGAGATATGCCAATGACAACGCTCTGTTTGAGGCTTTGTATGAAAGCTGCTGCCGTTTCTGGAACAGCAGGCATATTTCGTGCGTGAGAACCGAAATCACGGGATAGGAGGAAGAACTTGGCGGTAAGAGAAATAACGGGTGGTACGGAAAGTGCCGTAAAGTTCGGCGGTGTCGATCGCTCGAACGGAACGCCGCTTGGATACTGGCAGGAGCTGTACGGTATGGATTTTACCGCTTTTCCTGCACTTAAAACGGTAAAGCCGTTTTCGTACAAGGCATTGGCTGACGGTATAACGGGGTATGTCATAAAAAACGGAGAGATAGTATACACAAGGGCGGACGGGATATATATTTCGGGAGTGAAAACGGCGGTAAATCTCAGTGCAGGGGAAAAACAGCTTGTGTCACTGGGAGCATACATACTGATAATGCCGGACGAGGTGCTTGTAAATACCGCAGACACGCCTGCAAGCGTGCAGTATACGGCAAAGCCTTCGCTTTCAGGCACACTGTTTGAATATAACCAGAACCAGACACGGCCTACGGTTTCTATATATAAGCTGTTGTATCTTGATGTTCCGGAGGACAGCGTGGCACTGTCGAATTACAGCGTTGGTGATATGGTCAGGATAGATTATGAATACGGCGGAAAGAAACAGTACCTGTCTGTAGTGATAAGCTCGGTGGGAAAGGAAAGCTACAGCATGGACGGGTGTGTGTCGGTAAACTTCGACACGAGTGCATACAGCGATACCTACTATTTTTATACGGAAAAGCGGAAGATGGACAAATTCAGAGTGCCTAGTATAAAGAATGCGGTCTTAAGCTGTCCGATACCGAAGATGGATTTTATAACAGAGCATAACAACAGGCTGTGGGGGTGTTCTTCGGCAAATCGTGAAATATACTGTTCAAAGCTCGGAAGTGCTACGGAGTGGGGAAGCTATGACGGCATCTCAACTGACGCATGGGCGGCAACGGTAGGCTCTGACGGGGATTTCACCGGAGTATGCGTGTACGGGGGTGGCGTACTGTTCTTTAAGGAAAATGTCGTTCATATTGTCTATGGCACAAGAGCGTCAAACTTTACGCTAAGCACTGTAAAGCTGAGAGGTGTTCAGAAGGGCAGTGACGGCTCGCTGTGCATATCGGACGGACTGCTGTATTATAAGGCACCTGAGGGGATATTCAGCTTTAACGGCTCTGCATCGGTGAGGATCGACGCAAAGCTGGGTGATGATATTACCAATACGGCGGTGATGACGGCAAACGGAAGATATGTTGTTATGTGTGCGGCTGACAAAACGGTGTATTATTATGACAAGCGCTACTCGGCGTGGTACACAAGGCGGCTTTCGGATGTAATCTCGGCGCACGAGATAAACGGCAGGCTGTATGCCGTTACCCGTGACAGCAATAAAAAGATGAGGCTTGTAATGCTTGTTGGAAATGACAGCAGCTATACGGACAGTGACAGGAGTGAATTTTCTGCGGTCAGCGGCGAGCTTGGCAGGGGAAGCATATTCAGAATATATAAAAAGCTGAGAATGTCGCTGTATCACAAAAAGCAGGAGGGCGAAACGCTTGAGCTGTCGGCATATATAAGCGCTGACGGCGGAGAATGGAAGAAGGTATATGAACTTTGTGATGAAAAGGGAAATGGCGAAGAAATAGCTGTTGCTCCTGTAATACCGCTTAGATGCAGAAAGATAAAAATAAAGATATGCGGCGAAGTAAGCGGTGACGCTTATGTGGCGCTGTACGGCATATATCTTGACAGTGAAAAGGGAAGTGAGATAAGTGGATAATCTGAATATGAGCTTTGCTCCCGATAAATCGGCAGAGGACAAGGGGCGGATAAATGCGGTAGAGGATTATCTGTCGCTCCTTACCGAAAGGATAAAATTCTGTTTTAACGGCATAGATGAGAATATTGCACAGAAGTCGGACGGCAAAGAGGAAAAACAGCTTATTTACAGTACGATTGCGGGCGAAGTGGGACAGCTCACCGCTACCGGTGCCGGCTGCGAGATATTTAATGACTATGAAAATAATATCGCAAGCTCGCTTTACGCTCACGCCGAAGGAAACGGCACGAAGGCAACGGCGCCCGGTACGCACGCAGAAGGAAACGGTACAGTTGCAAGTAACACATACGCACACGCTGAAGGCTACGGCACCACAGCAAGCGGAGAAAGCTCACACGCTGAAGGGGGAAACACCACAGCGAGCGGTTATAACAGCCACTCAGAAGGCAACGGCACTGTTGCAAGCGGCGGATACAGTCACGCAGAAGGCTACGGTACAGCGGCAAGCGGCTGGTACAGCCACGCAGGCGGTATTCACAGCGAAGCGAAAGCGGAAGCATCCTTCGCTCACGGCGAGTATGCAGTATCCAATTATCGAGGCGGTGCGGCTTTCGGCAGAATGAACAAGACGAAGGATGCACTTTTTGTTGTCGGTAACGGTTGGGCGAACACTAAGACCGAGAGTGATGCACTTGTGCTTGATGATGCAGGAAATCTGTGGGTGGCAGGCAGTATAAAGTGCGGCGGTGACAGCGGAGGTTATACCTTGCCGCCTGCGACAGCCGACACGCTCGGCGGCGTGATGATAGGGGAGAATATTAATGTATCGGACAGCGGTACAATATCGGTTGACCTGTCGGAGTATCTGAAATCAAGCGAAATATCGGACTGGGCGAAGGCTGAAAATAAGCCTGCGTATACGGCGCAGGAAGTCGGGGCGGCGACAGCGGCGGATATTACTGCGGCGGTGAATGCTGTCGAGATCGGCGGAAGGAATCTGCTGTATGACAGCACTGGAAATCTTAAAAAAGGCTGGAGCGCAAACGTCACAATTACCGAAAACGGCGGAATATCCGGCAACAGCCTTGCAATATCAAGAACCGGGTATTCTGGCAACGCAAGATATTTCGGCGTGAGCAAAAGATGGTTTCTGACGGATTTCAAGGTTGGCACAAGCTACACTCTGTCTGCGTGGATAAAGGTCAAAAGCAATGTCGAGCTTGACGCAAGCGGCTATGTAATGGCGAGATTCCGTTCCGCTGATAATACGAAGCTGCACATTTTACCGCTTACCGTCAACAGCAAAACAAAAAAAGACGAGTGGCTCTACTGCGAAAAGACTTGGACGATAGACGACAGCGACATAGCGAAGCTCGAATGCGTGGCACTTGCGCTTGATAAAAACGGCATGATCGAGGTTTGTGATATAAAGCTTGAGAAAGGAAACAAGGCTACAGACTGGACGCCTGCTCCAGAGGAAGATACAGAGCGTATCACAAGCCTTGAAGCAAGAGTAGCGGCACTTGAAGCGGCGGCAGTATCGGGAGGTGAGTAAAATGGATTTTGAAAAATGGGTTGTTGACGTTGCGGTAAATGGCGTAAAAAACGGAAGTTTTACGAAAGATTGGGCGGCAATGCAACTGGCAAATCATTATAGCCGAGGAAAGATAACTGTGGTTGCGTTACAGAGGTTTGATGAGAAGATGAATGAGTTTGAGGCAAAGATGAATGAGGCCGATTGTACGGAAATTTATGAGGAGGTTATATGAGCGAAAAACAGAAAAGCAAGGATAAGGACAGCGCTCCGGTATATAAGAGCGGATACGGCGATGCGCTGAAAAACAATCTTGCAAAGGTTATGGAAAAGAAGAATTTCAGCTATGACGCAGATAAGGACAAGCTGTTCTCACAGTATAAGAACAGCTATGAAAAGTCGGGCAGAACGGCTATGCGTGACACGATGGGAAATGCGGCATCGCTTACGGGCGGATACGGCAACAGCTATGCGGTTACGGCGGGTCAGCAGGCGTACAACAGCTATATGTCAAAGCTCAGCGATAAGATACCCGAACTTGAACAGAGAGCGTATGAACGCTATAAGGATGATGAGGAAAGTGCGTATAAACGGCTTAATACGCTTATAGGGCTTGAGAAGTCGGACTACGGAAGATACCGTGACAGTGTTGACGATTATAACACAAACAGGAATTTTGAATATAATAAAAGTAAGGACGCTCTGGCACAGCGTAATTTGCAGGCACAGTTTGAACGTGATAATTACGAGAACGACAGGGATTATAACCGCAGGGTATATGAAAACGACAGGGATTATAACCGTAAGGTGAACGAAAATGACAGGGATTATGCTCAGAAGGTGTATGACAGTGACCGCAATTATCAGATAAAACTGAACAGCTCGCTGAAAGACGCTGTGGAGAAAGAGGAAACCGACAGTACGAAATTTTCACTGGTTGACGCTTATGATTTTATCAGCAAGTACGGGGATAAAATCTATACGGATGAGGAATATATCGAGGCACTTTATCAGCTTTACGGTGATAAGGAGGGCTTCTTTGACTGGGTGGAGCAGATGGAGATACCGGGTGACACAAGGGGTACAACGTATCTTGAGCTGTTGTATGATATACATCCGGAGATCAGGCCGTCAACGTTTAAGAAAATGGGTATGCCTGATGACGAGCTTATAAGAAAAACCGCAACAGGCGGCGGAGCTACACCTCCTCATTCCCAGAGCTTCTGGTGGTTAAATCAGGGAATGACCAAAAAGTAAAAAAGTCAAAGCAAAGGAGGGGAAATATGAGCAGGATACAGATAATTATTGACAGCATAGCAGGTGCTGTAGGGGCGGTGCTGGGATTTATGTACGGCGAGGTAAACGGTTTGTTCCGTGCGCTTATCGCTTTTATGATCCTGGACTATGTGAGCGGTGTGCTTGTGGCGATAGCGGAGAAGAAGCTGTCAAGTGCGGTAGGCTTTAAGGGGATAGCGAAAAAGCTGCTGATACTTGTGTTCCTGTCGGTAGGTCATATCGCAGACACCTATGTGCTTGGCGGTGTGCCTGTCGCTATGACGGCGGTAATGCTTTTCTATATCGCTAACGAGGGAATCAGCATTGTCGAAAACGCATCGGCGCTGGGTCTGCCGGTGCCGCAGAAAATAAAGAACGTATTAAGGCAGATAAAGAGTAAAAGCGGGGAGGACGACAGTGAGAACAAAAGGCATTGATATAAGCAGGGCGCAGGAGCAGTTCGATTTTACAGCGGCTGTGTCGGCAGGCGTTAAGTTTGTTATTATCCGTGCCGGCATAGGCAGGGACGAGGACACTTATTTCAGACGCAATATCGGGCAGTGCAGAAAGCTCGGTATAGACTTCGGCTGTTACTGGTATGTTACGGCGACTGACAGTGAGGAGCTTGACAGGCAGATAAATGCGTGCGTCAAGACGATAGGCGATGAAAAGCCGTCATATCCCGTGTTCTGCGACATGGAGGAACAGCGTCAGATCGACAACCTCACAAGCAAGGAAAGAACCGATATGGCACTTGAGTTCTGCGATAGGCTGAATATGGCAGGGCTTCCGTCGGGAGTGTATGCAAATCCTGCGTGGCTTGAAAGCTACTATCAGAAGGAGCGTATTGTAGCAAAGCGTGATATATGGCTTGCGCACTGGACTGAAAGCCCGGATTATCCGAGCCGATATGATTACGGGCAGAAAATGTGGCAGTGGGGCATTGACAGTATCGCTGGCAAGGATGTTGACGGGGATATTTGCTTTGTAGACTATCCTACGATAACGGCTAAGTGGTACAGCGAAAATTGCGGCGATATGCCGAAAAAGCCCGGAAAGCCGGATACGCCTACAAATCTGTTTAAAAAAGGCGACAACGTAAGGGTGAAGCGTGGTGCGAGGTTTACAAACGGTGTCGAGCCGTATTCTTATGTGTATGATACGGTTTATACCGTTCAGCAGGTGTCGGCAAGCGGTAAGGAAACGCTTATAGGCATCGGCTCGGTGCCTACCGGTTGGCTTTATACCGAAGATCTGTGCAAGGCGGAAAGTGACGAGAAAACGCAGAAATTTGCTGTAGGCGATAAAGTTAAAGTCAATTACGGTGCTAAGACGTATAACGGCGGTTCGCTTGCATTGTTCGTGTATACTAATGTGTACGAGGTAATGCAGGCAGGCTCGGGTGACAGAGATGACTATATCGTTATAGGTCAGGGCGGGCAGGTCACTGCGGCGGTAAGAGCGGAGGATCTTAAAAAAGCATAAAAATAACGCACAGGCGAACAGCCTGTGCGTTTGTGCTTTTAAAAAGTGCTATTATACTTATCTGTAGGTTGTGAATTCCTGTACCCAGTAATACTTATAAGCATCGTTATATGTGCCGAATGCTACGGCGAGATTTTCAAAATCGGGATTGAGTATATTTTCACGGTGTCCCTTGGTGGAAGCCATCCAGCTGTCGACTACTCTCTGTGCGGTGGGCTGACCTGAGCCGAGATTTTCTCCGACGGCGCAGAATTTATACCAGAGTTCTTCATCGCTGTAGCCGTATATGGTCTTGAAGTTTGATCCGTCCGGCCGCAGATGGCTGAACTTCTGCTCAATTTCACTGCAACGTGCCTTTGCCGCCTTGTATGCGTTTGTATCCCACTTATAAGGCTTAAGACCATAGGAAACACGAATCTCATTTACGATACGGAAAACCTCCGCCTCCTCTGCGGTGCAGTTTACGGGGTTGTCGGTTATAGTCGATGTGGGGGGTGTGTTGTCCTGCACGGCGGGTTTTGTCGCTGCGGGAACGGTAGTTGCGGGAACGGTAGTTACGACAGGCTTGCTTTCGGAAAGATAGTCGCTGTGGATATATGTGCCGTCATCGAGCTTATAGTAGCCGGTGTCTGTCAGTGCGGTGACATTTACCGCATCTCCGTAATATTTATAGGAAACGACCTCAGAGCCTTGTACGCCCTCTTTTCTTGCGGAACAGCTTGAAATGTTTATGTACATTGTGCCGCTGCACTTCTTTTCTGTCCATGCGGGCTTTGGTGCGGCAGTTGTCGCAGGAGTTGTTGCCTTGGTTGTTGCCGCTGTGGTCTGAGTGGTCTTTGCTGTTGTGGTTGCCGATGTTGCCTTGGCAGTTGTGGTTGCCGATGTGGTTGCCGATGTTGCAACGGTGGTTTCCTGTGCCTCGTTATGCTTGTTGGCTTTGGTGGGAACCTTTTGTTCCTCGACAGGCGCAGTAGTGGAATATGATGACTCTGAACCGTTGTTGTAGCTGATACCCTCGTCATCGGCTTTGACGCCGAACCATGAGTAACGGCTTGACAGAACGCAAAGAGCGACTACGGCGACAAAACCGCATGACGCACAGCCGATTTTCAGAAAATTGCCGTGTGATTTCTTTTTTCTGTCGTATGTCTGAATCCCGCTTTCCGAATTTTCGGTTTTATTTTCTTCGTTCATGTTCATGGGTATCACCTGCCTTTTGTCTGAACTTAACGGTAAGCATAATTTCACATCTATATTTTAGCACAAATGCGTTGAGCGTGTCAACAGATACTTAAATTGCCGGAAAATATTTGTAAGGGTTGCACAAATTAACGTGTGGCGTTTATGTAAAATCACAAGAAAACTAGTCTGTTAAAAATGCACTGTTACAAAAGCGAAAGTAGATGAATTTTTGTACAAAAGGTCGAAATGGTTACAAAACGGTAACAAAATAGTTACAAATTGTTGCGGGTTTGTAATCTTTTATGTTATAATGTCGGTGACGGAAAAGATTTGCTGTCTTTCATGACGGAAGGAAAAGCAACCTTAAAGGTGTGGAGCGGGCGTTATGCCCGTTCCTGCTTTTAACGGAAAAAGCGTTGATTTATCACCTGTCGTTCACAACGGCGGGTTATTATATAAATATATCGATTGTTTGGGGCGTATGCCCGTTTGATTTGGTTTATACGGAAAAGGATTGATAATGGGAAAACTGATGATACCCGATTATCGTGACGATATTGAGGAAACTATACTTCCTGACTGCGACAGTGAAAAGGAAGTGCAGGAGGCTGATGTAAAGCCTGCGGTTGCCGATGCGTCGGAGAATCGGAATGAAGAAAGCAACGAAGAAAAAGATAAAGGCAAAAACGGCATTTCGGCTGTTGCCGACAGGGTCTTTGATTTTCTGGTTATGGCAGGGCAGTATTTCTGCCATATCATAGCCGATGTATTTTCAAAGCCTGCGGTATATGTGGCTTATGCCGCCGTGTTTATATGGAAGCATACGGCGCTGTTCAGGGACGCAGTAAAGAGGACGTTCTGCGAAATTGGCAGCTTCTTCTTTGCGCCTTTGTTAAAGTCAAAGCGTGTGCTTCAGCGTACAAACAGGCAGATAAAGACCGCAAAGGAGCAGGGCGACAGCAAGAAGGCGGCAAAGCTGTACGGAAGTATAGCGAAGGACGCAGTATTCGGCAAGCAGGGTCTTGCGGTAACGCTGTTCAACTATGCTGCACCGATCATCGCAATAGTATTTCTTATGAGCGTTGTCGGATATGCGACAGGTACAGACTATGCGATAAAGCTGACGGTTGACGGAAAGTTTGTAGGATATGTCGAAAGCGAGCAGGTGTTCAATGACGCAGAGCGTATAATGCAGGAGCGTATAACATATATCGGCAACGAGAAGAAGATAAGCATGGAGCCGGGATATTCGCTCGAAATGCTCGGCGACCAGGAATATCTGACGAAGTATCAGCTTGCAAACAAGCTGCTTGAACTTAGCGATACTCCTATCGAGTATGCATACGGAATGTACATAGGCGGAAAGTTCTACGGAGCACTTGTAGACAACACAGCGGTTGAGGCTGAGCTTGAGAAGATACTTGACAGCTACCGCACAAACGCAAAGGACGAGGACGTTGCCTTTGAGAAGGATATAGAGTATGTCCCCGGCCTTTATCTGTCGGACAGTATTGTGTCGAGTGATGAGATCATCAAGCTGATAAATTCTAAAAAGGAAGAAGCGTCCTATTACACTGTGGTTGACGGCGACAGCCATTCGGGAATATGCTCGAAGCTCGGAATAAGCATAGAAGAACTTGAGGCGCTGAATCCCGGTATTATGGATGAGGACTATGTGCTGAGAGCCGGCGAAAAGCTGCTTAAAACGCAGGAGGTGCCTTTCCTGTCGGTAAGTATTTCAAGAACGGAAACATACAACGTTGAGGTTCCGTATGAAACGAAATATGAGGACGACGATACACGCTATGAGGGTGTTGAAACGGTTTACCAGGAGGGCGAGACCGGTACTAATAAAATTACCGCAAAGGTGTATTATGTAAACGGCGAAGAAGTCAAGCGTACCATAAAGAAAACCGAAAGAGTGAAAGAGCCTGTAACGGAGATTATCCTTCAGGGTACTCTGCCTCCGCAGTCATCGCATTATTCAGACGCTTCTGCAGACGCAGGCAAGAAGTATATATGGCCTGTTGACGGCGGCACATTCTGGGAGTGGGGCTGGTGGGACGGCGGTTATGCCGGACACAGAGGCGTTGATATAGGCGCACCTTACGGTACGGATGTATATGCCGGAGCAAGCGGTACTGTAATATTTGCAGGCTGGGACAACGGCGGACTCGGTAATGCCGTGATGATACTTCATCCCGACGGATACACAACGGTATATGCCCACAACAGTGAGATATTCGTCAGTGCAGGTCAGGAGGTAAACCAGGGCGACTGCATAGCCGCAGTAGGCGAAACCGGCCTTGCATACGGCTGTCATTGCCACTTTGAAGTAAGATACGGTTCGGAAAGACTGAACCCGAGATATTATCTCAGCGGTCTGCCGGATCCCGGATATTATTAATATGAAATTTAACGGATAACAGAAAACAACCGCTGTGCTGAGGCATGGCGGTTTTTGCGTGGCAACGGTTGAATATCATCTAATTGTTTTACTTTACATTTATGTAACGAGGTGTTATAATGTATGCAACAATTTATTTCAAGAGAGGCTTTATTAAATGAATAATAATGATGTTTCTAAGCTGCTTTCCGATCTTGACTTTTCATGGCATATGGTACTCGGTCCTTGTGGGAATTACTATTTAGGATATGCCGAGCGTGGTATTATTTTGTCTTTGCTCACATACAAAAGAATATGCGATATTATAGATGGCGATATACGCAAATGTGATCCGGATTTCAATGAAATATATGGTGACAGTGCTTATGATATTGCGTTTGAGGAAGGGGTTATTGCGTACAAATACAGAAAAGAAGCACGGTGGAAGTATTTTGAAGAAAGTGAAGACAAGGTAGATGCGCTTGAACGTGCAATCGATTATATCAATATGGACAATTTTCATATTGTTACTCGCAACGATAAGCTTCTTATACCCGGTTTTACAGCACACTCTGAGGACAGGAAACCGCTGAATGATGTATTGCAGAAATGGATGGATATTCTGCCCGGATATGATTTAAGCCGTGAATCTGTAAGCGATGAGTTGTGGCTGTATGCTTTGGAAAAGATGAGAAAACGCCGCAGATGATATAAAAAAGTTGATATGAAAAAGGCTTTATATTCGGTCATAAATTTTCTTCTCATTTCATAGATTTACTGTAGAGTACCCGAAAGGAAAGGACGTGCAGTATGAACGAGCTTATGACAAGGGAAGAATTTTTAAGGGAACGAAATGCGGTGTATGAGCCTGACGCTGTGGCTGGCGGGGACGATGTTTGCAAGGAGCAGGATGCGGATACGGCGGTTATGACGGAGGAGAATGTGAAGCTGAGTGCCGACGGTATAACCGTATCGGAAGTAGTGGTGAAGGGCAGGCACAACAGGCAGTATGCAGGGCTGATACTCTTTATAACGGCGGTTGCCGGGGCGGTTGTCGGGGCTGTGTTTTACGGGAAGGCGACGGTGACCGTGCCTGATGAGATGCTGAAGGGGTTTCTCGAAGGAAGGATACACGGCGGATTTTTCGGGAATGCCGCCGCTTCGTTCATATCGGCACTGATATGGTGCATTGTGCCGTTTTTAGCAGGGCTTTGCGCTGTGGGACAGCCTGTGGGTGTGCTTATACCGGCATTCAAGGGTATAGGCGTGGGAATGACGTTTGCGGCGCTTGTGAATATATACGGGGCAAACGGAATACCGGCTTTTGCGGTGTTTGTTCTTCCGTCCGCATTTATAGGAACGGTAATCTGCTGCTATCAGTGCCGTCTGTCCGTATCTTGCTCAAACAGCGTGCTTGCTGTGCTTAAGGGCAGGCGTGACGAGGCTCCGCACTATTATAAGATATATCTTGAGCGGTTTGCGGTATGCTGTATCGGGTGCTTTCTGCTGGGGATAGCGGACGCTGTTATAACTTTTTTGTTCCGCCCGATATTCGTTATATGAAACACTTGAAATTTTCGTTTCACGGGTGTATAATGTTAACAGTAAAAATTGCCTTTGGCATGAAAGAAGGATAACATTATGGAAAAAATGGAAGTATTACTGGAAACCTCCGCACGTCACATCCACGTTACGCAGGAGGCTCTCGAAACACTGTTCGGCAAAGGTCACGAGCTTACAAAGAAGAAGGATCTTTCTCAGCCCGGTCAGTTTGCCTGTGAGGAAAGAGTTACTATAACAGGCCCCAAGAGATCGCTTGCAAACGTATCTATTTTAGGCCCTGTTCGTCCTGCTACACAGGTTGAACTTTCCGCTACGGACGCACGTTCTATCGGATGTCCTATATTCGTAAGAGAATCGGGCGATATTGCAGGCACACCCGGCTGCAAGATAACAGGTCCTGAGGGCGAGATCGAAATCAGCGAGGGCGTTATCGTTGCAAAGCGTCACATCCACCTTGTTCCCGAAACCGCTGAAAAGTGGGGCGTAAAGAACAAGGACGTTGTAAGCGTAAAGGTTGATTCTGACGGAAGAAAGGCAATTCTCGGCGATGTTGTTATCAGAGTAAGCGAGAATTTTGCTGACGCTATGCACATTGATACAGATGAATCAAACGCTGTAATGGCCGCTCCCGGCATGATGGTCGAGGTAATCAAGTAATACGGCGTTACATATGACGGTTTTATCTCCGTGGCTTTGGGCTGCGGAGATTTTTTTGTGAATTAATGATAGCGTAAAAAGGGAGAAAATGTTTTCTATAGAAGGTTCAGCTGTAACGGAAGGAACTTACACAATAGACGAACTGATAAAAATCAGAACAAAGAATCAGTAAAGGAAGCAATGCTTCTGCAAGCTGTGAGAAATGCAAAAAGTGAATATTACGGGAAAAGTCAAGTGTAACGCTTGGCTTTTTCTTTTGTTTGTGGTAAAATATAAGCGGTAAGTCTAAACTAACTTATATTGAGGTGACGCAATTGGAGATATTTCTGATACTGATGATACCGCTTATGGGAACAACGCTCGGCTCGCTTATGGTGTTTCTTATGCGTGATAAGGTGAGGGCAGGGACGGAGAAGCTGCTGCTTGGGTTTGCATCGGGAGTTATGATAGCGGCTTCGGTGTGGTCGCTTCTGATACCGTCAATGGAACTGTCCGAGCAGAGTTACGGGAAAATGAACTGGGTGCCTGCTGTGGTCGGCTTTGCGGCGGGGATACTGTTCCTGCTTGGGATAGACAGCCTTGTGCCGCACCTGCATCTTGACAGCGATAAGCCTGAGGGCGTGCGCTCGGGGCTTTCAAAAACTACTATGATGCTTCTTGCGGTGACTATCCATAATGTGCCGGAGGGAATGGCTGTCGGTGCGGCTGTAGCCGGTTCAACCGGTACGGGCGGCGACAGCGTTACTATTGCAAGCACATTTGCGCTTGCACTGGGTATCGCAATACAGAACTTCCCCGAAGGAGCGGTGGTTTCAATGCCGCTTAAAAGCGAGGGAATGAAAAAGGGAAAAGCGTTTGTGATGGGAGTGCTGTCGGGCGTTGTCGAGCCGATAGGTGCGGCGGTGATGATACTGCTCGCTTCATTCATCGCTCCGCTTTTGCCGTATATGCTGTCGTTTGCGGCTGGGGCTATGATGTATGTTGTGATAGAAGAGCTTATACCTGAGGCGCAGGGCGGAGAGCATAGCAACATAGGAACGATAGGTGCGGCGGCAGGGTTTGTTGTTATGATGGTGCTTGATTGTACGTTGGGGTGAGAAAATGTCTTTTGTTTAATGTGCTTCGATTATATCGTTCAGCTTTGACTATGATAACAGGCTACCGATAGTTCTTTTTGTCGGACAGCACTTCTCGGGTTCGCTATTCCATTTAATAACGTTGCTGCTATTCACGCGGGAGACAACCAAAGGGATCAGGGAGAGGGACTGCTGCCCCTATCCCTGTCCCTTAGGTTTTCTCCCTCGTGGCTCCCTCTTTCCTTACCCATACCCTTACCCCGCTGGGGTGTTGGCGAAACTCGAAAAACTACTACCTGAACATTGTATATCTTGTCAATGCAGGGACGCTTAACGCTACACGTCCGCAGGTTAGTACATATATCTTAGGTTAGTAGCGTTTTTTTGAAGAGTCAATGTTAGAGCAGTTGCACTGATACACTCACGAAAATATTCATACCTTGTCGGTAAGGAAAGTGTTTCAGGTGGTGTTGGCGATATATTTCACTGTGTGGCTTCAATAATAATCAGTTTTTCGATAGTCTGAATGCCCGTCCGTTGAGGGCGGGCATCGGTTATAAACGGTTTATTTTCTTCCTATGATCTTCAGGTAAATTCCCGATGTTATTTTATAGGCGAAAATGTAGAACAGGGCAAATACGGCAAAGCATATCACGTTTGCGATAAGAAGAAGTGTGCTGTCGGCAAAGCCGAACATTTTAACTGCTTTAAGTATTATCGGAAAGGCGAATGTAAGGTGTATGCCTGCAAAGATAAGAGGAGCGAAGAACACGGTCAGCACCTGCGAGTTTATGCTCTTCTTTATTTCCTTTTCCGTCATTCCGACGCTTCTCATCGTTGCAAAGCGTTCTCTGTCCTCATAGCCCTCCGAAACCTGCTTATAGTAGATTATAAGCACGGTGGCAAAGATAAAGACAAGTCCTAAGAATATTCCGAGAAAGAGAAGTCCGCCGTAGGTCGCTATCATCACATCAAGGTTTTCGGTTCTGCTTTCGGCAAAGGGAAAGATATTATCCATATTCCGTGAGCTTTTTGCCAGAATATCCGTGAGGCTGTCACACAGGGCTTGCTTGTCGGCGTTGCTTCCGTCAATGTCAAAGCCGAAATAATGTTTTAACCACGATGCGTTTTCGCCGTAAGCCTGACGGTTCAGCAGGAATATATCGTAAAGGGTGTTATTATCGGGGAGAATAACGAAAAATACGCTGTAAACCGTTTCGCCGTAGGAAATATTTTTCGGCATAGGAACTGCCCTTGATTTATACTTCTTGCCGTTTAATATTATTTCGTCGTCGGTGCTGTCGGAGCTTGCCGTCAGTATTTCGCCGTCGGAGAGCGTTTCGTTCCTGCCGCTCGTTTTGTTGTAGTCTTCAAGCGTGATGAAGTAAAAATCCTTAATTTCAGATTGGCTTACGTCTGAATGATCGTTCACGGGAGCTAAGTGGACGGTATTATCTGAAAAATAACCGCCGACTTCAAGATAATCATACGAAAGAGCGTTTACGGGGCTATAATTATTGCTTTTTGCCGTGTCAAGCGCTGTGCCACACAGGTCGGAAATATTGCGTATCGTCTTATCTTCAAAGCTGTTGTAAGTGAGCGTTACCGAGATGTCACGGCTGCGGACAAATGTGCTTGTCTGTATCCCCGAAAAAAGACTTATCGTGGACGAAAGCATTACAAGCACCATAGTTGACAGTATGCAGACAGAAGCAAGTCCTGCGCCGTTTCTTTTCATACGGTATGTCATTCCGGAAACGGATACAAAGTGATTCGCTTTGTAGTAATATCTTTTGTTTTTCATCAGCAGTCGGCAAAGTGCGACCGAGCCGCTGACAAAGAGCATATAAGTGCCGATTATTACAAGAAGCACCGCAAGGAAGAAATTTCCGACAATTTCAATGCTAGCTTGTGTCGTGATGGCAATATAATAAGCGACAGCAAGCAGTATCAAGCCGACTAAGGCAAATACGAAATTTGCCCGTGGCGGTTTTTCGCCCTGCTTTTCGCTTTGAAGCAGATTGATTGCGCTTAGTCTGCCTATGCGGACAAAGGCGCTCAGCAGAAGAATTATCGTTATGGCTGTGAATACTGCGGCGGTGATAGCTATTGCGCCTGCATCGACAGACAGATTGCCGACAGGTTCATTGCCGAGAAGTCTGAACAGGCAAAGCTCTGCAAGACGTGACAGGAGTATTCCTGCGGCAAGTCCGCAAAGAAGCGATATAATAAGCGTGAAAAGGCTTTCGCAAAGGAGTATGCGTGCTATGTTACGTTTGTTCATTCCGAGAATATTGTATAAGCCGAACTCTTTGCCACGGTTTTTGACAAGCACAAAGTAGCTGTAGAAAAGAAAAATCAGGGAGAAAATGCCGATTACGATTATTCCGAGCCAAAGACACCACTGTGCGTAAACACCTCTGTTCGTGTTCGCAATGTTTTCGCTTCTTGCAAGGTATGCCGTAATGTACATCATCATCACCATTGCAACAAAGGTCAGGATATACGGCAGATAAAGCCGTTTGTTTTTCTTCATGCCGTTCACGGCAAGCTTCGGGTAGAACAGTGTTTTCATCTGCGGTCACCGCCTGCCACAAGCACCGTCAGAGTATCGTTTATCTTTGCATAGAATTCTTCCGTAGCGGAAATGCCCTTATATATCTGGTGGTAAACCTCGCCGTCCTTTATGAAAAGCACCCGTGAGGCACTGCTTGCCGCCTTTACCGAATGTGTTACCATAAGTATAGTCTGACCGTCACGGTTTATTTCACCGAACAGATTGAGAAGCTCCTCCGACGCTTTTGAATCGAGTGCGCCTGTAGGCTCGTCCGCAAGCAGAATATCGGGGTTTGTTATAAGCGCACGGGCGACAGCGGTACGTTGCTTCTGACCGCCCGATATTTCATAAGGGTATCTGTCGAGCAGGTCGCTTATACCGAGCTTTGCGGCAAGAGGGAGAAGCCTTGAGTTCATCTCATCGTAGCTTTTGCCCATAAGCACGAGCGGCAGAAAAATATTGTCACGCACGGAGAATGTATCGAGCAGGTTGAAGTCCTGAAATACAAATCCGAGATGCTCACGTCTGAAAAGCGCAGAGTCGCTGTCCTTTATCTTTGTTATGTCAACTCCCGAGAGCATTACAACACCTGCGGTCGCCTTGTCAAGCGTTGCGAGGATGTTGAGCAGTGTAGTCTTGCCTGAGCCGCTTTCGCCCATAATAGCGATATATTCGCCCTTTGCGGCAGAGAAGCTGACGTTTCGCAGTGCGACATTCGGCTTTGCGCCGAGCCGCTGTGTGTAGACCTTTTTAAGTCCCGTTACTTCAAGTAAATTCATATTGTACCTCCTTTAAGCTATGACAATATTATAGCTGAAATAACGGAAGTGTGCCATTTATCCGTCTTACGATAAGTGCGTTAGTCTTACGTTTTTGTAACATTGCAATTACTCGTGTCTTATTTTGCTTTCCGTAAGATCAAGCATAAAGACAGAGCCTTTTCCAAGCTCGGACACTGCGGTAAGAGTATTGCCGAGCATATCGGCAATACAGCGGCAAAGATAAAGCCCTATACCGCTTGCCTTCATATCATATCTGCCGTTAAGTCCTGTGTAGCCGTTGTCGAAAATTCTCGGCAGATCGGCAGGGTCTATGCCTATTCCCGTGTCGGCAATGCAGAGAATCTTTCTGTCGGTGTCGGGCTTCATATAAATTGATACCGAGCCTTTAGCAGTGTATTTTATCGCATTAGAGAGCAGCTGTTCGATGATGAAGGACAGCCATTTTTCATCGGTGAGGACATCGGTGTCAAGCTCCTTGTAATCAAGGCTCAGCTTCTTTCCTATAAACTGTGTGGAGAATTTACGAACCGACTTTTTTACTATATCATCAAGGCTGTAATGCTTTATCACAAGGTCGCTGCCGGAGCTTTCAAGCCGAACATAGCACAGCGCCATATCGACATACTGCTCAATTTTCATAAGCTCGTCGGACAGCCTGCGGTTACTTTCGCTGTCTTCCGACTGGAGCATAAGTCGCATTGCGGAGATAGGCGTTTTTATCTGATGTACCCACATAGTGTAATATTCATTTGTCGCCTGCAGGCTGTTTGCGGATTTTTCCTTAAGGGAAATGCAGTAATCGCTTAGTGTATTTATCAGCCTGCCGTAATCCTTGTCATCTGCCGATACCGCTTTCGGAAGATTGTCGGCGCTCACGGTTATCTCGTTTGCAAGACGGGTGAGGATATTATGCTTTCTGTACGCCTTTATAAAAGCGAACACACCGATAGCCGTAACAGCGGCAAGCGACAGCAAAAGCGCATACAGCACAGGCTCTGAGGGAAGGTCATAAAGCGACAGCACCACAGCGAAAATTACAGCCGCAATAATAATGCAAACAAGCGTTATTATGCGGCTCCTGATAAAGTCAAGAAAGAATTTCATACTATCATATACCCCATTCCGACCTTGGTTGTGATGTAGTTTTCAAGTCCTATGTTTTCAAGCTTTTTGCGAAGCCTGCTGACATTTACCGTGAGGGTGTTCTCGTCAATAAAGCAATCGGTTTCCCACAATCTCTGCATAAGCGTATCACGGGAAATTATCCTGCCTGCGTTTTCCATAAGAGTGCGGAGTATGCGAAGCTCATTCTTTGTAAGCTCTGCCTTTTTATCGCCGTTTGTCACGACTGCCGATGAAATATCAAGTATAACACTGCCGTGGGATATAAGGTCGCTGTTGCCCGAAAAGGAGTAGGCACGGCGAAGCACTGCGTTTACTTTTGCGGTCAGTACCGAAAGATCGAACGGCTTTGCTATAAAATCATCTCCGCCCATATTCATAGCCATAACTACGTTCATATTGTCAGAGGCTGAGGAGAGAAAGATGACCGGCACTTTTGACAGCTTTCTTATCTCGCCGCACCAGTAGTAGCCGTCGTAGAACGGCAGCTTTATATCAAGCAGTACAAGCTGAGGGTCGAAAGCGGCAAACTCCGCAGTGATATTGTGAAAATCCTTTGCACACTCAACTTTATGATCCCAGCCCTCAAGGTGCTTTTTCAGCGTTTGTGCTATCGTGGGGTCGTCTTCAATGATGAAAATTCTGTACATAGTCAAATTTCTGCCATTCTTATAATAAGTTCGTTGAACCGCTTGGAAAACACGGGAGGAATGTTATGAGCGGCTTTGTCCCATATCTCGTATCTGCAATTTTTATTCATAGCGGCAAGTCCTTTTACGCTGTCGTGTACTTCTGTCTGTTCCTTACTGCCTGCAAGGGCAATCATCTGGAAGTCTGCTTTTTCAAAGCCGTTTATTGTTTCAAGCGTTATTCCGTTGTCAACGGAGCTTCTTACGGTTTCGATACGCACATTCTGCATCTGTGCGACAAATTCTTTTCTTTGCTCTTTGGGCAGTCCGTTCATAAATCCGATGAAACCGCATAATCGTTTGTTCTTGAATGACGCAAACTGCTTTTCGTTCATAGCCATGACCTTTGAGAGCATCGGCTCTTTCTTGATAAGCCACGGACTTACTATTATCGCAGAAGTAAAATACTGCGGATATTCCGCACACAGCTTAACGCTAAGCTGAGCGCCGAGCGAAAAGCCGACAAGCGTTACCTTTTTGCCGATTTCGGCTATGAAACTTGCAAGCTGTTTTACTGCCGTTTCGGTATCGAAAATCTCATCTGCGGCATCTCCGTAGCCCATGATATGCGGAATAATAAGATGATATTTTTCGGCAAGCGGATATTGCCTGCCGAAGCTGTGGACAAAATTTGCCCCGTGCAGAAAGACAATTGTCTTATCGTTTTCTTTGCCGTATTCATAATAGTGCATACATTTTCCTCCGTAATTTTTCTTGTTGCTGTAATTATAGCACGGGTGAGGGGGATAGTCAAACAGCAGAAACATAGAATTTACTTGAACGTTTGACTTTTTGGAGTAGAGTTGTTATAATAAGTTTACGGCTAAATGTATTTGTTTTACAGCAATATAAGGAAATGAGGCGATTATATGTGCGATGTTTCAAAATACACAAAGGTATATGAAGATTTTAAAAATCTGCATTCCGATGATTTTTTACAGCTTATAACAGAAGCTGAAACACAGGAAGAAAAGAATTTCTTTGAAACTGTCTGGAACTATTTGCTACAGGAAAAACAGAAAAAGGTTATTGAAAGGAATCTTTTCTGATGAAAAAATATATCGTTATTGCCGGTGTAAATGGTGCAGGAAAGTCAACTTTATATCAAACTCTCGATTACTTGAAAATATACGACAGAGTAAACACTGATGAGATAGTAAGAGAGTTTGGCAGATGGGATAATCCTGCTGATTCAATTAAGGCGGGAAAGATAGCTGCGAAAAAAATTAAAAACAATATTGAAGAAGGCGTATCTTTTAATCAAGAAACAACATTATGCGGAAACAGCATAATAAGTAATATACTCAAAGCTAAAGAAAAAGGCTTTATAATTGAATTACATTATGTCGGGGTTGAGTCACCGGAAATTGCTAAAAATCGTATTGCACATCGTGTTTCACATGGCGGTCACGGAATACCGGATAATGATGTTGATAGAAGATATGTTCAAAGTTTTGAAAATCTAATTAAAGTGTTGACTGTTTGTGATACTGCGGTTTTATATGATAATACAATCCGGTTTAAACAATTTGCAATATATCGTAATGGGAAATTGTCCTATTTGTCCGAATACCGTCCGAATTGGTTCAGAACATGGCTTGAATAACAAAATCAACCTGCGGAATTTTTCCGCAGGTTGTATTTTTATATTTTATCCTATAACCTTCTTCGCAATATCTACCGTTTCCTTAGCGTCCTTTGCGTAGAAGTCTGCGCCTATCTTTTCGGCATATTCGGGTGTAAGTACCGCACCGCCGACAACCACCTTGCAAGGAAGTCCGTTGTCACGGATAAGCTTTATGGTTTCTTCCATGGATTTCAGCGTAGTGGTCATAAGTGCACTCAGTCCAACCAGCTTTACCTCGTGCTTTCTTGCGGCATCGACTACCGCCTGATACTCAACGTCCTTGCCGAGATCTATTACGGTGTAGCCGTAATTTTCAAGCAGTACCTTTACTATGTTCTTGCCTATGTCGTGTACATCGCCCTTTACCGTTGCAAGCACTATCTTGCCCTTGCTTACCGTTTCGGAATTGTTCTTTGCAAGGTGTGCCTTGATAACATCAAAACAGCTCTGTGCAACACCTGCCGATAAAATCAGCTGAGGGAGGAATATCTTTCCCTGCTCAAACAGCGTACCTGTCTTGTCAAGGGCAGGGATAAGCCGCTCGTTTATTATTACCATCGGGTCGGTGTCGATAAGCAGCTGTTCGGTTATCTTCGCCGCTTCGGATTTTAATCCGTTGTCGATGGCATATTCAAGCGTTACCTCGGAGGATTTCGGCTTTGCAACTGCCGTTGGGATGTCACTGCCGTAAGCGGCAATGTATTCTACCGAGTTCACATCTATCGCCTTTAACAGCTTGAACGCTCTTACAGCGCCTGTCATAGACGCTACGTTGGGGTTTATGATCGGCAGATCAAGCCCGTTTTCAAGTGCCATCGTAAGAAAAATATGGTTTAAAAGCTCACGGTTTGGCAGACCGAATGATATGTTCGATACACCAAGTACCGTTCTTACTCCGAACCTTTCCTTTACCGCACGGACAGCCTTGAGCGTTTCGTTTACCGCAAGCTGTTCTGCGGACGCTGTAAGCGTGAGGCAGTCTATCGCTATATCCTCTTTCGGTATACCGATTTCCTCGCAACGCTTTATTATCTTCTCGGCAATGGCTACACGCTGTTCGGCTTTAGGCGGTATGCCGTCCTTGTCAAGCGTCAGACCGACTACTGCCGCACCGTATTTCTTTACGAGCGGAAGGACGTTTTTAAGGCTCTCCTCCTCGCCGTTTACCGAGTTTACCATAGGCTTGCCGTTGTATACACGCAGTGCCGCTTCAAGTACCTCGGGAATGGTGCTGTCTATCTGGAGAGGTACGTTAGTAACGCCCTGAATGCTCTTGACAGCCTTTATCATCATTGCCTTTTCGTCAATGTCGGGAAGTCCAACGTTAACGTCAAGTATATCAGCTCCTGCGCCGACCTGCTCTATAGCCTGACCTAAGATATAGTCTATATCATCGTTTATAAGCGCCTGCTTGAACAGCTTTTTACCGGTGGGGTTGATACGTTCACCGATTATCCTCGGCTGACTTACCTCTACAACATTTGTGCCGCTGCATATCGTGCAGACACGCTCTATCTTCTTAGGCTCGTACTTTCTGCCCTTTACCTTACTTGCTGTACGGCGGATAAATTCGGGTGTTGTACCGCAGCAGCCGCCGATTATTCCTGCGCCGAGGTCAGCTATCTCAACGGCATAGTCGCTGAATTCTTCGGCATCTATAGAATATTCGCCAGTGGCAGGGTCGGGAAGACCTGCGTTCGGCATTACGATAACGGGTATCTTTGACTTTTCGCAGAGCGTTTTGATTATAGGCATAAGCTCCTTCGGACCGAGAGAACAGTTCACGCCGACGGCACTTACACCAAGTCCCTCGCACAGCAGTATTTCCGCCTCGGCGGGACAGCCTGTAAATGTACGTCCGTTTTCCTCAAAGGTCATACTGCATATTATCGGAAGGTCGCAGTTTTCCTTTGCGGCAAGTATAGCGGCTTTAAGCTCGTATAAGTCGGTCATCGTTTCAAACAGAACAACGTCCGCACCTGCCTTATAGCCTGCAACTATCTCCTCCTTGAATATGTCGTAAGCCTCTTCAAATTTAAGGCTTCCCGTAGGCTCAAGGAGCTGTCCTATAGGACCTATGTCAAGAGCGCAGAAAACGTCCTTTCCGCTTTCCTTTATCGCTTCTTTACAGTTTATTATTCCTGCGGTGATAACTTCATCTACGCTTTTACCGCTGTGGCTTAGCTTGTAGGAATTTGCACCGAATGTATTTGCGGAAATTATATCCGCTCCTGCGTCTATATAGCTGCGGTGTATTTCTTTGAGCAGATCCTTTGCGGTAAGGTTTAAAAGTTCGGGGGTTTCGCCCGTCTTAAGTCCCTTAGCCTGCAGCTGAGTACCCATAGCACCGTCGAAAATCAGCAGGCCTATTTGTTCAAGTAATGTTTTAATTTCCACAGTGACCTCCGCTTTTTCTGAATTTACATCTGTCCTTCATATTACAGCTTTCACAGCCTCTTGTACTTTGGTCAACTTCGCCCTCCGACAGCCCTATAAATGCCGTTACCGATTTTGTAGGCACCATCATATTGCTGTTCATTACGGTAAGACCTATTCTTTTCTGAGCCTGCAGAAGCGTCAGTAAATCAAACTGTATATCAAGGGGCAGATCGCCGTAGCCGGGAGAATATCTCCAGGTACGGCTGTTCGAGTGTACTTTTTCGAATATCTCTGTTTCAGCTCTGTTGCAGACCTGCTCTATTGCCGCACCTGCAAGGCTGTCAACGATAACTGCGCTTGCCATATCAGATACCTGCAGATGTCTTAAAAGCACGTCTACTCCTTGCCCGAGCGTGGCGCACATAAGCACTATCCTGTCGCAGTTCTTTAAATGAGCGGCGGCTGAATTGCCTTTAAGTATTATATTGCTGTCCGAAATTCTGACACCATCGTCCGTAAAGCTTATCGGATATACGGCATAGAGGTATTTCGGGCTTGCGGCTTTCAGAAGCTGTTTCTCGCAGGAATCGAGCATTGCGAGCATCTGCTCGTTATCCGTGCCGTTCTTACAGCCGAGATAACGCAGAGCCTCGTTTCTGTCTATCGGCTGAAGTATCATAACAGATCCTTGATCCCGTTGTAGATGCGTGATGCGACAGCGGGGTTATTCATAGCGTAAAGGTGTATGCCCTGCACATCGTTTGAAATAAGGTCTACTATCTGGTCGATGGCATAGGCTATTCCTGCGCTCTTAAGCGCCTCGGGGTCGTTCTCGTACTTCTGCATCATCTTTACGAATTTTGAGGGAAGACTTGCGCCGCAGAGCGTTACCATACGCTCGATCTGCTTTTTGTTTGTAACAGGCATAATTCCTGCGGCGATAGGCACGTCTATGCCTGCGGCTCTTGCACGCTTTTCAAAATCGTAATAGCAGGAGTTATCGAAGAAAAGCTGTGAAACAAGGTGAGAAGCACCTGCGTCAACCTTTATCTTCAGGTTCTTTATATCTTCCTCGGCGCTTTCTGCGTCAACGTGGGTTTCGGGGTAGCACGCACCTGCAATATCGAAATTTCCCTTTGAAGCTATATATGCCGTAAGGTCGCTTGCGTGGGGGAAATCGTTCTTCGGTTCTTCGTCGGGCTTGTTGTCGCCTCTTAAAGCAAGAATGTTCTCTATTCCGTTTGCGGCGAAATCGTCAAGCATAAAATCAACATCGTCACGGGTGCTGTTTATGCAGGTAAGGTGCGCCATAGCTTCGATACCGTATTTTTCCTTTATATGCGACGCTATCTCGCAGGTGGAGCGGTTTGCACGGTTTCCGCCTGCGCCGTATGTCACGCTGATATATGCGGGATTTATTGCCGCAAGTCCCTCAATGGCATTATACACCGTTTCGATGGGAAAATTCTTGTTGGGAGGGAAAACCTCCAGCGAGAACACCGTCCTGCCGGGTGTGTATAAGTCTTTAATTTTCATCTTTTTGTTCCTTTGTATTTGTGTCGTTATCTTACCGTACTGCCGTTGGGCGTATCTTTATCGAGGAATACGACCTGTACTTTTTCTCCTGCGTCACAGGCAAGAAGCATACCGTTGCTTTCTTCGCCGCAGAGCTTTGCGGGGGCAAGATTTGCAACGAATATAATTTTCTTTCCGATAAGCTCCTCGGGAGTGTAGTATTCGGCAATGCCCGATACTATCTGTCTGCCGCCTCTTGCGTCGTCCACCTGTATTTTAAGCAGCTTCTTTGACTTCTTTATCTTTTCGCAGGCTGTAATCTCGCCTGTTCTGAGCTTGACCTTTGCAAAGTCATCTATAGAGATTATTCCTGCCTTGTCAAGATCCTCGTCCTCCTTGATTACGGCCTTGGGCTTCATAATGCTTTCAAGTTCTGCAATCTCGCTCTTTATGTCGATTCTGGGGAAGAGAACTCTGCCCTTCTTTACCGTAACGTCTGCACGCAGAACGCCGAATGTGCCGAGCTTGTCGAAAGCGGTATCTTCTGCACTTGCGCCTATCTGCTCCCATACTTCAGGCATTGTTGCGGGCATAAAGGGGCTGAGCAGTGCAGAGCAGATACGAATAGTTTCAAGCAGGTTATAGAGTACAGTCGCAAGACGGGCATTGTTGCTTTCGTCCTTTGCGAGTACCCACGGTGCTGTTTCGTCGATATACTTGTTGGCACGGGAGATCACCTTGAATATTTCCTCAAGCGCCTTTGAATGCTGAGCCTGCTCGATAAGGGGAGTAACCGTATCGCACAGCGACTTAGCCATACCGATAAGCTGATTGTCAAGCTCGTCGGAAGCTCTGTCTGTGGGCAGTGTTCCGCCGAAATACTTGTCTGCCATTGCTACTGTTCTTGAAACAAGGTTACCGAGATCGTTTGCAAGGTCTGCGTTTATTCTTGTAAGCATAAGTTCATTTGTGAAGTTGCAGTCACTGCCGTAGGGCATATCACGCAGTATCTGATAACGTACAGCGTCAACGCCGTAACGCTCGCAAAGTACAAACGGGTCTACAACGTTGCCCTTTGATTTGCTCATCTTGTCGCCGTTGAAGTTTATCCAGCCGTGACCGTAAAGGTGCTTGGGCAGGGGCAGATCGAGCATCATAAGGATTATAGGCCATACGATAGAGTGGAAACGTACAATTTCCTTAGCGGTCATATGCATATCTGCGGGCCAGTATTTTTCGAAATCGTTGTACTTTTCGTTGCCGTAGCCGAGCGCACTGATATAGTTTGAAAGTGCGTCTACCCATACATAAACAACGTGCTTGCTGTCAAAATCAACGGGTATGCCCCAGGTGAAGCTGGTTCTTGATACGCAAAGATCCTCAAGGCCGGGCTTTATGAAGTTGTTTACCATTTCGTTTACACGGCTCTTAGGCTGTAAATAGTCGGTTTCGGTAAGGAACTTTTCAATCTTGTCGGCAAAATCGGAAAGGCGGAGGAAGTATGCCTCCTCGTTTGCTTCTTTTACCTCACGTCCGCAGTCGGGGCACTTTCCGTCTACAAGCTGGCTCTCTGTCCAGAAGCTCTCGCACGGTGTGCAGTATTTGCCCTTGTATGTGCCTTTATAGATGTAGCCCTTTTCGTACAGCTTTCTGAATATCTTCTGTACGGTTTCTATATGATAGTCGTCCGTTGTTCTGATGAAACGGTCATAGCTTATGTGCATTGTTTCCCAAAGACGCTTGAAGTTGGCTACTATCTCGTCAACGTATTCCTTGGGGGTAACGCCCTTTTCGGCGGCTTTAAGCTCTATCTTCTGACCGTGCTCGTCCGTGCCTGTAAGGAACATTACGTCATAGCCCTGCATTCTCTTGAAACGTGCTATCGTGTCACACGCAACCGTTGTGTAACAGTGACCTATGTGGGGATTACCGGAGGGGTAATATATCGGTGTGGTTAAATAATATGTCTTGTTCATTCTATTTTCTCCTTGTTTTTAAGTGATATTCTGTCCGTGTTTTTTTACATTCGTGCAGTACCGCACATTCGGCACATATTGCACATTCGTGCATACACACCGTTCTTTGCGTTTTTAATTTTCAGGATCATAAGAATCAGTCCTTCCGAATGTAATTTATATCTTTATTATGGTACGGGTCATAAGTCCCTGATGCCCATACATAAATTTTAGTATACCACTTATTAGTCGGTTTTGCAATAACGCAAAAATTTTTGATGTAATTTTTACATTTTGTCTAAAAAACCCTTGATTTTTTTCGGTTTTTCTAGTAAAATATTTTTGGGGTATTATTTTCAGCCGTTTTTTGCCTTTTTCCGAGACTTTTCACTGGCTGATTCAAAGATACAATTATAAGAGTAATTTCCGCATACAAGGCAGTTACAGGGTTATAGCCTTCGGCGGACACAGGAGCAAACCATTTTTAAGATAAAAGAGGTAAGAAAATGTCAAACAGATTATTTCAGGGCGTAGTTCATCAGATGAGAGATACTATCGGTCGTGTTATCGGTGTTATCGATGAAAACAGTACGATAGTCGCTTGCAGTGAGCTTTCCAGGATAGGAACAAACAGCGACTTCTTTACAATTGAGCTTGGTGACTCACACGATGTGTTCATCCGTGACGGCTATACATATAAGCCCTTCGGCGTTCATGTAAAGCCCGATTATGCGGTATTCATCGAAGGTACGGACGATCAGGCGGCAAAGTATGCGTCTATCCTCGCTATCTCACTGTCAAGCATCAAGCAGTACTATGACGAGAAATATGACAGAAACAACTTCGTGAAGAATATTATCCTTGATAACGTTCTTCCCGGCGATATAACGCTCAAGGCAAGAGAACTTCACTTCAATGCGGATATAAGCCGTGTTGTATTCCTTATAAGCATCGTTTCCGCAAACGAGGTTTCGGCTTATGACGTAATACAGAACCTGTTCCCCGATAAGAACAAGGACTTCGTGTTCAATATCACAGAAACCGAAATCGTACTTGTTAAGGAAATAAAGGCAGGCATAGACAACAAGGACCTCGAAAAACTCGCACGTTCCATCTCGGATACGCTTTCGGGCGAGTTCTTCACAAAGGTAAACGTAGGTATCGGTACTCCCGTTACAGGCATAAAGGATCTTGCCCGTTCCTTCAAGGAAGCGCAGATAGCTATTGAGGTAGGTAAGGTGTTCGATACGGACAAGACTATCGTAAGCTACGATAACCTCGGTATCGCACGTCTTATTTATCACCTGCCCACGACCCTGTGCGAAACATTCCTGAAGGAAGTTTTCAAGAAGGGCTCAATAGAGTCGCTTGACCACGAAACGTTATTCACGATACAGAGATTCTTCGAGAATAACCTCAACGTTTCCGAAACGTCAAGAAAACTCTTTGTACACAGAAATACACTGGTTTACAGACTGGATAAGATAAAGAAACTCACAGGTCTTGATTTAAGAGAATTCGATCACGCTATCATCTTCAAGATCGCTCTTATGGTCAAGAAATACCTTGCCGCAGATCCCGTCAAATTCTAATGCGGCGGGTCGCCGCTGACTGTTCCGACCTTTTGAAACGTTATTTGTATTCGTAACGCAGTGAAACGGTCGGGAATAAACGTTGGCGGAAAGCACTATGCTTAAAGTGCCGCAGACAATTCCAACCTTTTGAAATGTTGCGTTTATGTGTAACACGGTGAAACGGTCGGGAATAAACGGCGGTGCAAAGCACAAAGCAAGGCGGCGGCAGTGCCGCAGACAATTTCGACCTTTTGAAACGTTGTGTTTATGCGTAACGCAGTGAAACGGTCGGGAATAAACGTTGGCAAAAAGCACTATGTTTAAAGTGCCGCATACAATTCCGACCTTTTGAAATGTTGTGTTTATCTGTAACGCAGTGAAACGGTCGGGGAATAATGTCAAATTTAATAATACCGGACTATTCAGACAGATACTTGATTGTGCTTGTCTGAATATTTGGTGTCAGAGCGTCATTGCAAAGTTGCGGATTATCGGCAATATCGGCCGGATATGAGGAGAGAAAAGTTGAATTACTCCACCATACTTTTGATTGTTGAAAAATAAGTGTCAGAAAAGTATTGTGGGTGCAGAAGGGGATAGCATTGTGATTCCCCCGGTTACGCCATAACCGGACTGCATCGCTGTGTGCCGTTATTGCACGGCAGGTATCAGGAAGGAATGGTAAAATGGTTGAATTAAAGAACGTTGACGTTCATTTCAAGGACGGAGGCGGAGTTGACGCTCTTAACGGTGTCAATCTCAGAATAGAGGACGGCGAGTTTGTATTTATAGTCGGTGACAGCGGTGCCGGAAAATCGACATTGCTCAAACTGCTGACAAGAGAGATAGCGCCGACATCTGGCAGGGTATTCGTAAACGGATATAATCTTGCCAAGATAAAGAATAAGAAGATCCCGTATTTCAGACGTTCCATAGGAATGATATTTCAGGATTTCCGTCTGATACCGGATCTGAATGTTTATGACAATGTGGCTTTTGTACTGCGTGTTACAAACAAATCCAAAAAGACGATAAGACATAGGGTGCCTTATGTTCTGAATCTGGTCAAGCTGGCAGACAGGGCAAAATCCTACCCCGATAAGCTGTCGGGCGGTGAAAAGCAGAGAGTTGCGATAGCCAGAGCCTTTGCGAGCGATCCTAAGCTTATCATAGCAGACGAGCCTACGGCAAACATCGACCCCGCTTTATCCTATGATATAGTAAAGCTGCTCAAGGAGATAAACAAGTGCGGCACTACCGTAATAATGGTTACTCACGAGCATAGCCTTGTCGAATATTTCGGCGGAAGAATCGTCAGCCTAAAAAACGGCGAAGTTATTTTCGACGAATATGTGGAAGGTGAGGCGCAGGATGAATAATTTAAGCTACTTGATAAAGCAGGGCATAAGATCGGTATGGAAGAACCGTTTCATGTCATTTGCCAGCCTCTGTATTATGACTGTCAGCCTTATTTTAGTCGGAATGTCGGCTATAGTGATGCTTGACTGCGGAATAATACTCGACAATGTTTCGGACAAGAACGAGATAAGCGTTTATCTTAATGATGACGCAGATATAAAGCATATAGGCGAGGTGCTTAAAAGCAACACGCTGACGGAGAAGGTGGATTTCGTTTCCGCCGAAGAAGGACTCAAGAAGATGATCGAGCAGTACAGCGAGCAGAAGGAGCTGTTTGAGAATCTTCCTTATAATCCTGTTCCTGCGACCTATATGGTAACGATAAACGACCTTGATAAGATAAGCACTGCCGTTCAGCAGTTCAAGGCGATAGACGGCGTTTACAAGGTGAATGCGCCTATGGATTTCGCCGGATTTATCAAGGACCTGAGAACGACGTTTACGATTATCGGAATAGTGCTTATAGTGGCGCTCGGTACGGTAAGTGTTATAATAATCTCGAATACAACAAGGCTAAGCGTTTTCTCAAGACGCAAGGAAATAGCGATAATGAGAATAGTCGGAGCGACAAATTCCTTTATAAAGACACCGTTTTTTGTGGAGGGATTGTTCATCGGACTTCTTTCGGGACTGCTTTCGTGGTTTGTGACAAAGCTCGTTTATGAGAATCTGTACAATCTGTTCACGCAGAACCTCGGAATGTGGAATGCGCTCGGAATGGGCGACATACTGCAGTTCCCGGAAATAAGCTGGTATGTACTGGCGGCTTGCTGCGGTGCGGGCGCACTGCTCGGAGCTATCGGCACGGTACTCAGCACAGGCAAATACCTTAAGGTATAACGGCGAAAGGATATAGGATGAAGCTGAAAAAAATTCTGCACTCTCTGACCTCATTCGTCACAATATTTGCATTGACATCGGGTATAATCATAACGTATGCTCCGGCAGGTGCGGAGAATCTTACTGTCGATGATATAAAGGACAGAATAGAGCAGATAAAACAGGACAACGCTCAAAGACGTGATGAAATAGACCGTATCGAAGGCGATATAACCGATAAACAGGAAAACCTCGACAAAGCCGCCGGTCTGCTGAACGAGCAGAAGGAGCTTGTTGACTACTACTACAATCTTGTTTATTACAAAAACCAGGATATAAGCGCTCTGCAGGGCAATATAGACACGCTCACAGACGAGATAGCGCAAAAGGACGAGGCTATAGCAAAAGCCGAATCCGACATTGCCGAGCTTGACAAGGAGAACAAGCAGAACCTTGATAAGTTTGCACAGATAGTAAGAACAATGTACACGACCGGCTCTGCCGATATGTTCGGGGTACTGGCAGGCTCTGCCGATTTCTATGACCTTATGATAAGCAGTGAGGTCGTTGGAAAGATAAGCGAGCAGAATCTTCAGTTTATGAACGAGCTTACCGCAGATATGAAGAAGCTGGATTCGGACAAGAAGCTGCTTGAAACCGACAAGAAGGATCTTGAGGGCAAGAAGACCGAGCTTGATACGCAAATGACAAAGCTGCTCAGTGAAAAGGAGGAGCTTGACGGTCTTGTAACGGATGCTGAAAGTGCAAAAAGCACATACGAGTCCGATTACAACAAGTATTCGGCGGCAGTAAGCGAGCTTGAGGATCAGAAGAGCAATCTGCAGTATCTGATAAGCGTAAGCGAGGCTGATATTGAAGCGTATGAAGAACAGATAAAAGAAATCATAAAGCAGCAGACCAATCCCGACAAGGCATATCAGGAGGGCGAGTGGTACTGGCCTGTTCCGGGACGCTCGTACATATCCTGTAACTTCGGCTGGGATGCTGATTTCGGCAGATGGCATAAGGGTGTTGATATAGGCGATGGCGGTATTTACGGCGACAACGTTCTTGCCTCAAAGGCGGGCACTGTAATAGTTGCCGAAACAAGCTACATACCCGGCTACAGTTACGGAATGTATGTCGTTGTCGATCACGGCGGCGGATATACCACGACCTACGCACATCTCAGCGATGTATATGTATATGTCGGTCAGGAGGTAGCACAGGGCGAATCGCTCGGTGCTGTCGGCAGTACGGGATATTCGACAGGTCCTCATCTCCACTTCGAGATAAGACTTAACGGCGAACCCGAAAATCCGTTCAATTATGTTACTATGGCATAAACGGCATAAACGGCATAAAGCAATTACAGACAAACGAACAAGGAAAGGGTGAATCCCGAATGAATAAAAAAGTATCGCTTGGCGTTATGATAAGTCTTATAGCCGTAGCGTGCGCTATTACATTTGTACTGACTATGACGGTATCGCTCAATATGTACAATTCAATGGTAGCGGGTATACAGGAACGGGAAACCATCAACGCAAAGATAAAGGAAATAGATACATTTGTCCGCAGTTCATCAATATATAAGCCTAACGAAAACGATCTGATAACGGGTATCGCAAACGGCTATATCAGCGGAACAAGCGACAAATACGCAAAATATTACACGGCAGACGAGTATTATAAGCTGCAGCAGATACAAAGCGGCGTGATTATCGGAACGGGAATCGAAACCGTTGTAAAGGGCGATTATCTTGAGGTCACAAATGTTTATGAAGGCTCATCGGCCGAGGTAGAAGAAATAACCAAGGGCTGTACTATAACGGCGGTCGACGGAAAGAGCATACTTGAGACAGGTGCCGAGCAGGCACAGGCTCAGCTTGACGGCGAGGAGGGTACAAAGCTCTCGGTTACTTACAGCACACCCGACGGAGCTGAAAAGACGGTAACTCTTGTAAGGCAGAGCATAAAGCTGACATCTGTAAAGGGTACGCTTATAGACGGTTATGCCTATATCAAGATATACACCTTCAACGAAACCACAGACGACCGTTTCATACAGCTTATAGACGAGTATGAGGCACAGTCGGTTCTCGGATATGTATTCGATGTGAGAGATGTGTCCGATGGTATCACAGAGCCTGTGAGGGCAATGATGAACCGTGTGCTTCCGAAGGCGCAGATAGCAATTCAGGTCGACGCAAACGGCAAGGATACGAGCTTTATAGAAACAGACGGAAATCAGTTTGTAAGTAAACCAGTAACGGTGCTTACAAACGGAAATACCGCCTGCCTTGCAGAGATATTTGCAATAGGTCTGCGTGACTTCGCAAAGGCGTCTGTAGTCGGATCGTCAACAGCGGGAAAGTCACAGCTTCAGACAACACAGAGCTTCAAGGACGGAAGTGCGGTTTCAATTTCTACCGCAAATATAGTGCCTGTTGAATCGGACGATTTTGAAAATGTAGGAATAAAGCCCGACTACACGGTCGATATTACCGCACAGCAGGCAGAGCAGATAAAGTTTGCGGACAAGAAAAGCGACGTACAGCTTCAGAAAGCACTTGAGATAGTGGCTACAGAATAAGGATATTAATGGCGGAAAATTCCGCCCGCATCATATAAAAATAATTATGGAGGTCATTTACAATGGCAACACAGACAACTTTAACATCGCAAGGTCTTAAGGATCTCGAAGAAAGACTAGAACACTTAAAATCGGTCACAAGAAAAGAAATAGCTGAAAAAATCAAGGTAGCTCTTTCATTCGGTGACTTATCCGAGAACTCAGAGTACGATGAAGCTAAAAACGAACAGGGTATCGTTGAGGCTGAAATCGCAGAGATTGAAGCTACTCTCAAAAACGCAAAGGTAGTTGACGAGGACGAGCTTTCTACAGAGCACGTTAACATCGGTAACACGGTAGTTATCGAGGACGAGAGCGGAAAGACGATAAAGTTCTTCCTGGTAGGTTCAAAGGAAGTTGATATGAAGGCTATGAAGATTTCCGACGAGTCACCTATCGGCAAGGCGTGCCTTGGTAAGAAGCTCGGCGAGGAAGTATTGGTTGAAGCTCCCGCAGGAGTAAAGAAGTACAAGATAGTAGAAATAGACAAGTAAACTGAGAGGAAACAAAAAATAATGGAAAACAACAACGCAGAGCAGGTTGAGCTTACCGAAGAAGAGCTTCTGGCACAGCTTGACGAACAGCACCGCATAAGAATAGAAAAGCTGAACGATTTAAAGGCGAACGGCAAGAATCCTTATGAAATCACAAAGTTTGATTTCACTCACAAGGCTCAGCAGATAAGAGATAACTTTGAGGAGCTTGAAGAAAAGGATGTAATGATTGCCGGCCGTATCACAAGCTGGCGTGATATGGGTAAGGCAAACTTCATCGATATTCGTGACGACAGCGGAAGAATGCAGGTTTATGTCCGCATTGACGATATAGGCGAGGATAACTTCAAGGAATTCAAGAAGTGGGATCTCGGTGATATTGTAGGCGTGAGCGGATTTGTATTCAAGACAAGACGAGGAGAGATAAGCGTACACGCAAAGTCGATAAAGCTCCTTTCAAAGTCGCTCCTGCCCCTGCCTGAAAAGTGGCATGGACTTAAGGACAAGGAAGAACGTTACAGAAAGCGTTATCTTGACCTTATCGCAAACCCCGAAATCAAGGATACTTTCGTCAAGCGTTCAATGATACTGCGTGAGATACGCAGCTTCCTTGACAGCAAGGGCTATCTTGAGGTTGACACGCCCGTACTGCACACACTTGAGATCGGTGCGGCTGCAAGACCATTCGTAACACACCACAATGCTCTTGACATTGATATGTATCTGCGTATCGAAACGGAGCTTTACTTAAAGCGCCTTATCGTAGGCGGATTTGACAGGGTATATGAAGTAGGCCGTATCTTCAGAAACGAGGGTATGGACGCAACTCACAACCCAGAATTTACATCAATAGAAATGTACCAGGCATACACAGACTACTATGGTATGATGGATTTGATCGAAGAAATGTACCGCACGGTAGCGCTCAAGGTATGCGGCACTGATACAGTTCCTTATCAGGGTAAGGAAATAGAAATCGGCAAGCCCTGGAAGCGTATGACTATGAAGGAAGCCGTAAAGGAATACACAGGTCTTGACTATGACAGCTGGACAAGCGATGCCGACGCAGTGGCTCAGGCTAAGACAAAGCACGCAGAGATTGCCGACACAGCCACAAAGGGCGAAGTGCTTATCGAGCTGTTTGAGGAATTTGTAGAGGATAAGCTGATTCAGCCTACTATCATCTATGATTATCCTGTAGAAAATTCGCCTCTTGCAAAGAGAAAGCCCACCGACCCCGCATTCACAGAGCGTTTTGAATACTTCATCAATGCGTGTGAATTCGGTAACGCATTCTCAGAGCTTAACGACCCCATCGACCAGCGTGAGCGTTTCACAAAGCAGGTTATGGAGAAGAGAAAGCAGGGCGCAAACGCTCAGATAGACGAGGACTTCTTAACTGCCCTCGAATATGGCTTACCCCCAACGGGCGGTCTTGGCATGGGCCTTGACAGATTTGTAATGCTTCTTACAGACAGTGCAAGCATAAGAGATGTACTGCTGTTCCCCACGATGAAGCCCCTCTCGGACTAAAAACCCATAAAAATCAGGTTTTGACAGCGTTTGCGGCGTTTTGTTAATCCAAAAATGAAACACGTCAGAGGGTTTACGACAAATTTACGACAAATGACTTTTTGAGCATCACTCGTCTTTTACGACAAATGCGTGTCGTAAATCACTGGAATCGTGAATTGTTAATCCAGTGGCTTCATTGTAACGGCTGCATTGTAAATTGAACAAAAAAGCCTTGTAAACTCGGCATTTAACGATGTTTACGACAGAACCTCGGACTGTATAGTTCGGGGTTCTTTTTTTGCATATTTGTAGCCGGCAACGTTTAAGGATATACTGTAATCGAATGGAGGGACGACAAATGAAGAAGTGTTATATCAAGCTGACCGAGCAGGAACGCTCTCAAATCATACATTCGCTTATAGATAAGAATAACGCATTTATGGCTAAAAGCAGATACACCGACGCTGTTGATGAAGTCATCTTAAGGCTGATGAAAGCAAAGAAAAGGCTTTCATAGTGCGTACTGTTTCGTAGACATTTCCTTTTCAAAAAATTAAATATAGAACTATATAAGCAAGCCGCTTATTCCTTTATCGGGATAGGCGGCTTTTTTCATTTTCCAAACTCAAAAAATTTTTTCAAACTTTTTTCAAAAACACCCGATAATTTGACCTCTCCCAGTCCAAACAAGTGAAGGGGTTATTTTTTACTCGGATTAAGAGCTACTCTTTCGCTGTTCCTTGACAACTGAATACACATTCAACAAGTACATTCCTGGACGGAGGACAATACCTCAGCCGGATGAAGTTGCGCCAAGAACCTCCTGCCCGTAAGGGTTATTGCGGAAAGCAAGGTGGGTAGCGAATCCGAACCATTCTGAAATATCCGTTTGCTGCGGATAAGGCGATGAAACGTTTCAGGGACAATGATACTTCTCTACGGAGCTGGCGGAGAACCCGGCAGAGGTGAAATTCCTATGAGTCTGATCAGCAGTCAGACGCTTGTTGATTTCCTTTTGTGCATTTGGGGGGTGAGATCGAATTAAATGCAACGACTTAAACGCAAAAGGTCAACGGCTTTTTGCGTTTAAGTGGGTCGAAAGATTCAAATATGATGAAAGGAGGGACGCCAATCCCCAACTGTAAAACCATTGCAATCTGCAATCAGAAAGGCGGCACAGGCAAAACCACCACAACGGTGAATTTAGGTATCGGGCTTGCGAAGCAAGGTAAAAAGGTACTCCTAGTAGACGCCGATCCACAGTGCGACCTCACGACCTGTCTCGGGTGGAAAGATAATGACAGCTTACCTGCTATCATTACCTCTAAGTTATCCGAGATAATGCGTAAAGAAAACGGAAACCCGCATTTCGGTATTCTGCATCACGAGGAAAATGTTGATTT
>ERZ1026848.70-NODE-70-length-52260-cov-24.111962_pt1 | contig 52260 bp, 46 predicted proteins | sample MGYA00380154_ERZ1026848 | MGnify/ENA primary metagenome ERZ1026848 (study PRJEB33269, sample SAMEA4719790) | human gut metagenome | biome: human-associated habitat; feature: organic feature; material: feces | place: Cameroon | collected 2013-10 ...
GGGCATCACGCGTGTCTGCGACGCGGCGGCAGCGGGAGCAGGGGCCGGAGCGGTAGCGTGGGCCGGAGCCGGCGTCGGGGCCGGGGCGGGCACCACGGGTGCGGGCGGCGCCGGGGGCATGTGCGGGAAGCGCTCCTCGGGCACGGCGGCCAGATTGCAGGTGGCATCAAAACTGTTCTGGCACACCGAGCAGCGCACCGGGCCGCGCTCGGCCGTGTCTTGATCGGGAAGACGCCAAACCGCGCCGCAGTACGGGCAGCGGGTAACAAATGCCATCGACATAGAAGAAAACCGCAAAAGAGAAAGCGCGTCGGCCCTTCAGGGCGCCGACCGATTAGGAGGCTGAATTTTAGCCAACGCCGATGCGCTTTCCCATCGGAAGGATCCCAAAGACGCGCCATCGGCGGCAAGCCCCCGTAGAATTCAAAAATCGGCCGCGCCGCGCCCCATCAAGCGGGCCACACGGGCGGCCATCGAACGCCAACGAAACGCTTACGAAAGGGCAGTCAGGGCATGCATATTCATATTCTGGGCATTTGCGGCACCTTCATGGCCGGTGTCGCCCGACTGGCGGCGGCCGCCGGGCACAAGGTCACGGGCAGCGACGCCAACGTTTATCCGCCCATGAGCGATCAGCTCAAGGACGCCGGCATTGAATTGACGCAGGGCTACGAGGAGCGCGACGTGGCCATCGCCCCCGACCTGTGGGTGATCGGCAATGCGATCGGCCGCGGCAATGCGCTCTTGGAGGAAATCCTCGACCGGCGTCTGCCCTACACCTCGGGTCCGCAGTGGCTCAGCGAAAACGTGCTGCAGGGCCGCCACGTCCTGGCGGTGGCGGGCACCCACGGCAAGACGACCACGAGCTCGATGCTCATGCACATCCTGGCTAAAACCGGCCGCGAGCCCGGCTGGCTCATCGGCGGCGTGCCCTTTGACACGCATGCGTCGGCGGGCCTGGGGCGCAGCCCGTACTTTGTGATCGAAGCCGACGAATACGACACGGCCTTCTTTGACAAGCGCAGCAAGTTCGTGCACTACCGCCCGATGACGGCCATTGTCAACAACCTCGAGTACGACCACGCCGACATCTTCGAAAACCTGGCGGCCATCGAAAAGCAGTTCCACCACCTGGTGCGCACGATCCCGCGCACGGGCCTGGTGATCGCCAACGCGCAAAGCGAAGCGCTCGATCGCGTGTTGGCCATGGGCTGCTGGAGCCGCGTCGAACGCTTCAACAGCGCCGAGGGCTGGAGCGTGGACGAGGAGCGCACGGTGCGCCTGGCGGGTCGCGTGCTCGGGTCCCTGGCGGACATGCCCGCCGCGGGCATGCACAACGCCCAGAATGCCCTGGCGGCCATCGCCGCCGCCCACGACGCGGGCGTGGCCCCTCAAGAGGCCATCGAAGCGATGCTCTCCTTTGCCGGTGTGGCCCGGCGCCTTGAAGTCAAGGGCACGGAAGCGGGCGTGACGGTGGTCGACGACTTTGCGCACCACCCGAGCGCCATCGAAGTGACCATTGCGGCCATGCGCGGCAAGATGAAGGGCGGGCGGCTGCTCGTCGTCTTTGAGCCGCGCAGCAACACGATGAAGCTCGGCACCATGAAGGATCGGCTTGCGGGCAGCCTCAAGGCGGCCGATCGCGTGTACTGCTACAAGGGCGCGGGGGTCAAGTGGGATCCGGCCGGCGCTCTGCTGCCCCTCGGGGCCAAGGCGAGCACCTACGAGGGGGATGTGGCCAATCTGGCGCACATCGTCGCGCAGGACGCCCGCGCGGGCGACACGATTTTGTGCATGAGCAACGGCAGTTTTGGCGGCATCTGCGGCAAACTTTTGGCCGAGCTCAAGGCTAAAGAGGCCGCGCGGTGATTCGAACGGTTCTGTATCTGCACGGGTTTCTTTCGGGCCCGGGCTCGAAAAAGGCGCAGACCCTCAGGGCCCTCTGCGAGGCACAGGGCGTGACGTATGTGGCCCCCGACCTCAACATGGCGCCCGCCGAGGCGGCCGCTTTGATCGAGCGCGAGTACGACAAGGCCTGCCGTTTTGGGGAAGTGGCCGTGGCGGGTGCCAGTCTCGGGGGCTTTTACGCGGCCTGGCTGGCGGGCCGCACGGGCAGCCGGGCGGTTCTTTTGAACCCGGCCGTGGCCCCTTGGGAGATCGTCCGACACTACAACGGCGAGTACAAGTCCTTTACGGGCGACAAAACGGTGCGGGTGACGAGTGAGTACGCCGACGAGCTGCGCCGATTGGATTCGGCACCCTTTGTCGATCCGGCGCGTGTGCTGATGATTTTGTCCACGGGCGACGAGGTGCTCGACTGGCAAAAGGCGGTGCACCGGTACCCGGACGTGCAAAGCATCGTCATCGAGGGGAGCGACCACCGCATCTCGTGCTTTGACGAGTACGCCGCGGGCGTGTGCGCCTTTCTGCTCGGCTCGGGGCTCTGAGGCCCCGGCTCGCAAGCTTGGGGCCCTCGGGGGGCGGCGCGGTAAAATTTGCCCTTCAAGACAAGGCGGACCGTCGGCGGCCCGCCGCGCCGGCGCCCGCCGTCCGTTCGGGCACGGCCTGACCGCTTTTTTTTTTGAAAGCCATTCGATGTATTTGTTTTTTGAAGAGGCCGGGGACTTCAAGGCCGGCACCGTTCTGAAAAAGGACGAGACGACCTATCAGGTGGAACTGACGACCGGCCGTCGCTGCAAGGTCAAGGCAAGCCACACGTTTTTCGAGTTTGAAAAGCCCTCGGCCGCGCAGTTTCTCGAGCAGGCGCAGAGCACGGCCGCCGAGATGGACCCGATGTTCGTCTGGGAAGTGGCGCCCGACGAGGAATTCGACTACGAGCAGACCGCCCGCGACTACTTTTCCACGGTGACGGCCGTCGAAAAGGGCGCGGCCCTGCTGGTGCTGCACGGCAACCCGGCCTACTTTTACCGCAAGGGACGCGGGCACTACAAAAAGGCTCCCGAAGAGGTGCTGCAACGCGCGCTGCAGGCGATCGAGCGCAAAAAGCGCGAGGAAGAGCGCCGCAAGGAACTCACCGAGCGCATGATCGCGGGCGAGCTGCCCGCCGAGATCGCCGAGCGCGCCTACGACCTGCTGCTCTCGCCCGACAAGAACAGCACCGAGTGGAAGGCCCTCAACAGTGCCGCGAGCGAAAAGCGCATGATCCCCTTAAAGCTTCTGATCGACCTCGGGGCCATTCCCGACGCCTTCGCCTGGCACGCTCAGAGCTTTTACCGCACCAACTTCCCCAAGGGCACGGGCTTTGCGCCCGAGGTCTGCGAGGTGCCCGAAGAGCCCGAGAACCTGCCCCTGGCGCAGGTCGACGCCTTCTCGATCGACGACTCTTCGACGACGGAAATCGACGACGCGGCCAGCGTCACGCACCTGGAGGGCGGCAAGAGCCGCATCGGCATTCACATTGCGGCGCCCGCGCTGATCATGCCGCGCGGCGGCCCCACCGATCAGGCCGCCCGCGCCCGCATGACGACCGTCTACGCGCCGGGCATGAAAACGACCATGCTGCCCGAAAGCTGGATCAAGCGCACGAGTCTGGACGAAGGGCGGTGCGTGCCGTGCCTGTCGCTCTATGTGATGGTGGACGATGCGACGATGTCGGTTCAGTCGACCGAAACGCGCCTGGAAAAGATTGAGGTCAAGCACAATCTGCGCTACGACCTGTTGCACGAGGCCGTCACGGCCGAGGCGATTGAAAACGACACTCTGACGGTGCCTTACGCGCACGAAATCGGCTTTTTGTGGCGCTTCGGCAAGGCCCGTCAGGCCGAGCGCGAAGAGCGGCGCGGACGCCCGGAACCAGCCGGTCACATCGATTGGTACCTCGAGCTTGAAGGCGAGGGCGAAAACCTGCGCATCATCCGCAAGGGCCGGGCGCGCGGCGAGCCCCTCGATCTGCTGGTGGCCGAACTGATGATCTTTGCCAACAGCACCTGGGGCCTGTGGCTCGAAGAGTGCAAGACGGCGGGCATCTACCGCGGTCAGCGCATGGGTCGCGTGCGCATGAGCACGACCCCCTCGCCGCACGACGGCCTCGGGGTGCTGCGCTACTCGTGGGCCACCTCGCCGCTGCGCCGCTACGTGGACCTCGTCAATCAGCGACAGCTCATCAGCGCGGCCTGCGGCACGCCCGCACCCTACTCGGGCAAGGACGCCGACTTGTTTGCGATCGTGAGTCAATTCGAAGGCATCTACGAGACCTGCCGGGAATTTCAGCGCCGCATGGAGTGCTACTGGTCGCTGCGCTGGCTCGAGCAGGAGGGCATGAAGGAGGTCGAAGCCGCCGTCATCAAGGGCGATCTGGTGCGCGTCGACGGGCTGCCGCTCGTGCAGCGTATTCCGGGCCTGCCCGAACTCGAGCGCGGCCGCAAGGTGGTGCTCACGATCCTGAGCTTTGACTACATCAACGTGCTCTTTGAGGCCAAGCTCACGGCGGTGCTCGATGAGACCGACGAAGAGGCCCTCGACGAGGCCGACACGCTGGCCGATGAGACGCAGGAGGCGAGCGAAGCGCCCAAGCCGCAGGACGGTGACGCCGCCCCGGCCGCCTAAGCGCCGCCCGAGCGTTTCGGCCGATTTTGAGCCCCCGGTGCGCGTGTGTGCCTCGGGGGCTTTCAATTGATGTTTGACCGCGCGTTTGGCACCGTGTGGCTGGCTTAGAATCCAAGAAAAGGACGATGATGTCCTGCCGTCCGTCAAAACAAAAACAGGAGGCCTTATGGATAAGTATTTTGTGATCGGCAACCCGGTCAAGCACTCTTTGTCGCCCGACATTCACACGATGTTCGCCAAGCAGTTCGATCTGGATCTGAGCTACGGGCGCTACGAGATTGAGGCCGGCTGCTTTATCGACGGCATGTCCGTGCTGCGCCGCGAACACGCGCCCAAGGGCGCCAACGTGACGCACCCCTTCAAGATGGACGCCTATCAGTATTGCGATGAAGTCACCGAACGCGCCCGCAAGTGCGAAGCGGTCAACACGCTGACCTTTGACGGCTCGCGCGTGATCGGCGACACCACCGACGGCAAGGGCTTTGTGACGGACGTGACGCAGCGCTGCGAAGCCTCCCTCACGGGTGCCCGCGTGCTCATCCTCGGGGCGGGCGGCGCAGGCCGAGGCTTGGTGACGGCTCTCGAAGACGAAGGTTGCGCGCGCCTCTATCTGGCAAACCGCACGCCCGAAAAGGCGCTGGCGGCCGCCTCCGTTTTGGGTTGCTCGGGCGGTAGTTTCGCCGACCTCATGCATGAAAAGTTCGACATCGTGATCAACGCCACGGCGGCGGGCTTCTCGGGAGCGGCCCCGGCCGTGCCCGCGGGCATTTTCTCCGAATGCGCTCTGGCGGTGGATCTGACCTACGCGAGCCGTCCGACGCCCTTCATGCTGCTGGCCAAAGAATCGGGCGCGGTGCGCGTTGAAGACGGCCTGGGCATGCTCGTGGCGCAGGCGGCCGAAAGCTTTGCCATCTGGACGGGCCGTATGCCCGACAGCACGCTGGTCTATAAGGCGCTGCGCGCCAAGCTTGACGCCGCGGCCTAAAGCCCAAGCGGGCCCGCGAGCCTGACAACGGCGGATTTCGCTTTGCCGGCGAAGTCCGCCGTTGTCTTTGTTGGCAGGCTTTTTTCCTTTGCTTTGACGCGCTCGGGGGCAGACGCGGCACGCTTGGGCGTACAATGCCGCCCGTGAGTCGTCGGTTCGATCCCGGGCGTCGTTGTCTTTTGGGGCGCATCCGGCCCCTTTGCGGGCCCAACCGATCGACGTTTGCGGCGCCTCACTTCAATTGCCGCGCCAATTTTTTGGCACTCCCATCAACCACCTCTGACGACGGTTTTTCGCAAGGAGATATGCAGTGACGGAGCTCGACGCAAAAACGCAGGCGCTTTTGCCCGATGAAGACGATCTGCTCTCGCGCGATCCCGAGGTGGCCAACCGCTCCCTCGAGCGCATCGCGCAGATCTTTGAGGAGCAGGATAAGCGCGGCACCGTCTCGGGCAACAATCCCGACGAGCCGCAGGCCGCGGCCTTGGATCCGACGGCCCGCACGGAACTCACGGAAGTTCTCAGCGACCTGCACCCGGCCGACATCGCCTACATTCTCGAAGCGCTTCCTCCCGAACAGCGTCTGGCGGTTTGGAGCCTCGTGCGCCACGAGCACGAAGGCGACGTGCTCATCGAGGTGAGCGAAGGCGTTCGTGAAACCCTGATCGAGTCGATGGACCGCGAAGAGCTCGTCGACGCGGTCGAAGGGCTCGATACCGACGAAATCGCCGACCTGGTGGACGATCTGCCGCCCGATGTGGTGGCCGAGGTGCAGGAGGGCCTGTCGCACGAAGAGCGCGCCCAGCTGCGCGCGGCCATGAGCTACCCCGAAGAGAGCGTGGGTGCGCGCATGGACTTCGAGATGATTTCCATCCGCCAGGACGTCTCGCTTGAGATTGTTCTGAAATTCCTGCGCCGCTTTGAGTCGCTGCCCGACCATACCGACCAGCTCTTTGTGGTCGACCGCCAGGGCAAGTTCCTGGGCACGCTTCCGGTGGCGCAGATTCTGGTGCACGAGCCCGGCCGCCCCGTGGCCGCGCTCATGCGCACGGACGTGATGACCCTCAATCCGCTCGATGAAGCCACCGACGCGGCCCAGGCCTTTGAGCGCTACGACTTGGTGAGCGCTCCGGTGGTCGATGAGGCCAGGCGCTTGGTCGGACGACTGACCGTCAACGAGGTCGTGGACGTGATCCGAGAGGAAAGCGCCGAAGACGCGTACGCGGCCGTGGGTCTGGATGAAGAGCAGGATATTTTCGGCAGCGTCTGGGAGTCGGCCAAGAGCCGCTGGGTGTGGCTCGGCGTCAATCTTTGCACCGCCTTTTTCGCCTCGCGCGTGATCAGCGCCTTTGACGGCACGATCGCCAAGGTGGTGGCTCTGGCCGCCCTGATGCCCGTGGTGGCCGGCATGGCGGGCAACTCGGGCAATCAGACGCTCACGCTGCTGGTGCGTTCCATGGCCATGGGGCAGCTCACCGACGCCAACACCGGGCGCCTCGTGCGCAAGGAGTTTCTCGTTGCGCTCATCAACGGCCTGGTGTGGGGCGCCATTGCCGGGCTGTGCTCCTGGGGCCTGTATCACGACAGCGATCAGGGCATGCTACTCGGGGGCGTGATGGCTCTGGCCATGCTCCTCAATATCGTTCTGGGGGCGGCCATGGGCTTGGCCGTCCCGCTCGGTTTAAAGTCCCTCAATAAGGACCCGGCCATGGGCGGCTCGGTGTTGCTGACCTTCATGACCGACTCGGGCGGCTTTTTGATTTTCCTCGGGCTGGCCACCGTCTTTTTCCGCTAGCGCCGTCTCCCTCAAGCTTCGTGCGTGGACTTCCGACCACCGCTTTTGCGCAAAGAATTGTCAGCATTTGTGGCCGCCTTCTTATGAAGACGGCCTTCGTGCGTTTGCAGGATGCCAAAAGTGCCCTCAACGGGGTAAAGTTGAAGGTAGATTCATTCTGCATTCAAAGAGGGGTGGCATGCCCGAAGAGGGTCGGCGCCCGGAGAAAAACTATGAAAACCAAACTTGCACTCATTGGCGCCGTGACGGCTGCACTTTTGACCGCGGGCTGCGCCAACGACGGCACGGCCTATCGCTCGGACGTGTACTGGGCCGGGCAGGTCAATCAGGCCCAGGAGGTCAAGACGGTTCAGATCATTGCCGTGATGCCTGCGCGCATCACCGTGGACAACCGTTACGAGCGCGATGACTCGGCCACGATGGGCACGATTCTCGGGGCCCTGGCCGGTGCCGTGATCGGCGCGACGGTGAGTGACTCGCCCGATGCGGTCATCGCGGGCACCGTGGGCGGCGCGGCCCTCGGTAACGTCACGGGCAAGGGCGTGAGCGGCCGGCCCGAAAACTTTGTCGAGGGCGTGCAGATCACGTTCCGTCAGGGCGATCGGATCTTCAATTCGGCCCAGGTCGGACGCGTGTGCGAATTTAAGACGGGCACGGCCATCATGGTCTCGCCCTCGCCCAACGAAACGCGCATTCAGCCCAACAATCCGTACGGCTGCGGGCCGTCCTCGCACTAACGAACGCTTCTGTGAAGGGGGAACGTCGATGAAAAAAGTGATGCTTGCGACGCTGCTGGCGTCGGCCGCGGCCGCCGTCGGGGCACAGACCGGTTCGGTGCCGCCCGACTATCCCGAACAGGCCGCGCGCTATCAGGCCAATCCGGTCGAGGCGCAGATCGAGGCCGTGCGCCGCAACTACGAGGATGTCAAGGCTCGTGCGCAGGCCAGGCTCGATTCCCAGCAGCGCGAGCAGGCCGAACGCGCGCAGATTGAGGCGCAGATCAAGCTGCAAAACGAAAAGAAGGCGCGTGCGGCCGCTCAGGCCCGGGCCAAGGAAGCGGCCCGCAAGGCCGCCAAAGAGGAAAAGTACCGCGACGAAAAGCGCGCGCTCGAATTGGAAATGAAGCGCATGGACGTGCGCTCCAAGCAAAGCGACTTGGAAGTCAAGGAAGCGGTGAACCGCGAAAAGGTGCGCCGCGCCAACGAAATCGTCGAGCGTGAGCTCGAGCGCGATTACCCGGCCAAGTAAGGCCGGAGTCCGAGTGCCTCAGTCCCCGAAGAGTTTTCTGAGCTCGTCGGGGATTCCTTTTTTGACGGGCTTGTCGCGCGACTGCAGGGCTTTGGACGAGAGCTCATTGGCGCTGTACTCGTCCTGGATCATGTCGCGGTAATAGCTCAGAGGCTCGGCCGAGGTCAGAAACCGTTCGGCCACTTCGCTGCCCACGTCTTCGTAACGAAGGACGCGTTTGGTGTCAAATAAGATGTCGAGCGCGCGAGTCGTCGGATCATAGCCGGCCGAAACGATCCCTCCGCGGTGGATCGGTTTTCTGAGCATGAGCTTCTCCAATAAGCAGCGGCAAAGTACCTAAGAGCGATTATAGGGCTCGCCTCCGACTACAATCTCTCGGCTAATCCCTTACGTTTTCAACGACCTCTTCAGACGCACACACCATGGCCGACCACAGCATTCACCCCGACGCACTCATCGCCCGGCTCGAGGAACTCTTCGCGTCCCTGCCCGGACTCGGGCCGCGCTCGGCCGCGCGCCTGGTCACCGACCTGCTTACGGACCGGCGCCGTGAAGCCGAAGAACTCGTCGAGGGGCTCGGCGCCACGCTGCGTCTGGTGCATCACTGCCCGAACTGCCACACGCTCACCACGCAGGAGCTGTGCGGTTTTTGCGCCGACAAGACGCGCGACCAAACCCAGGTGTGCGTCGTCGAGAGCGTGGCCGACCAAAAGGCCGTGGAGGCGAGCATCGCCTACAAGGGCGGCTACTTTGTTCTCATGGGCCGCGTCAACCCGATCGAAGGAACCGAGCCGCAGGACCTCGGGCTGCCGCTTCTGATGGAGCGCATCGAGCGCGACGGGGTGCGGGAAGTGATCCTGGCCACGAGCTACACGCCCGAAGGGGACGTGACGGCGCACTTTATCGCCGGCGCCATCCGCAAACACTGCCCGCAGGTGCGCGTGACGCGCCTTGCCAAGGGCCTTCCCACCGGGGTGGAGCTCGAATACGCCGATGTGGCGAGCATCGCCTCGGCCGTGTCGGCGCGCCGCTGAAAAACGCCCGTTTTTCTTGGGATTAGTGCCCAATGGGCGGTTTTGTCCGAGCCGGACGCGCTAAAGTAAAACCATTGTTGGTTGGAACACGGGTGCCCGAAAGGCTCGGGCGCAAAGGCGAGAGAAGGCGAAGGGATGCTGGAAGCGGTTTTGCAGTCGGCGCAGGCGGTGCTGGTGCTGTTTTCGATTGCGTACGTCGGGTTTGAGACGAGCCGGCGCGGCTGGTACAACGACGACAGCCGCCGCCTGATGGCGCGCCTTGTGAACCTGTGTCTGCCGCTTTTTCTTTTCTACAACGTCACAAGCAAGTTCACGCAGCAGGATCTGATGGACGTGCTGCATGTGGCCGCGCTTCCCTTTTCCACGCTGGGCCTCAACTGGCTCATTTCCCTGGCGATCGTGCGCCTGGGCTGGGTGCGCAAGGAAATCGCCGGCGCGTTCGTGGCCTGCTTTTCGGGCGCCACGGTGACGTTCCTCGGGATTCCCGTCATCAGCATCATGTTCGGCGAGGCGGCGATCGGGTACCTGCTCGTGTACTTTTTCGCCAATGTCACCTTCATTTGGACGATCGGCCTGTACGGCATTCAGATCGACGGCGTGCACCGCGCCGGGCGCCGTCAGCCGAGCCTTTTTTCCAAAAACAGCCTCAAGATGTTCTTTCAGCCGCCGCTCATGGGCTTTTTGATCGGCGTCGTCTTTGTGGTGCTCGCCCTGCCGCTGCCCGATCCGCTGGTGATGGTCACGCGCGATTTGGGGCGGGTCACGACGCCCTTGGCGCTCATCTTCATCGGCGTGACGATTCAGTACATCGGCATTGAAAAGATCCTGCACATTCCGCGGGAAGTCTGGTTCATTCTCTTTTCCTGCTTTGTGCTGCGCCCGGTGGTGATGTACTTTGCCACGGGCTTTGTGGGCATGTCCGACGAGGCCCGTCAGGTCTTCATCGTCTCCTCGTGCATGCCCGTGTCTTCAGTCATCGGGGTGCTGGCGAAAAACTACGGCGCCGACGAGGCCTTCTGCTCGGAGGCGATCGGCATCTCGACCATCGCGCTGCTCTTTGCGCTGCCGATCATTCTGCTGTTCGTGCGCATGCTCTGAGGGTTTCCAACGCAGCAAAACGCCGCCGATTCCGATAAAGGAAAAGGCGGCGTTTGTGTTCGGCGGCCCCGCCGCGGGGCGGGGGCGAAACCGGTGGTTTACTTGAGGATGGCGGGGATGATGTGCGTCCACACTTCAAGGGCCGGATCCATGTCCGATTCCTTGATGTCGAACGTGGCCGTGTGATGGCCCGAGGGACGATCCGAACCCCACAGGAAGAAGGCGGCCTTGCCGCCGTGGCTTTGCACGCGCTTGGCCAGGATCGTGGCGTCTTCGCTGCCGCCGAAGTTAAGCGGCTTTTCCACGACCGTGATGCCCGGCGTGGCCTTGCCCGCGGCGTTGAGAATCTCGACGAGTTCCTTGTCGGCCGTCAGATCGACGGCTTCGCCCATCTTGCGCATGCCGTATTCGACCCCGAAGCCGATCGAAATGCCCTTGCAGATGTTGGTGACCTGATCGACCATGTACTGGTTGATCTCACCGGTTTCGCCGCGCACTTCGAGTTTCAGAAGCGCCTTACTGGGAATCACATTGCGGCCTTCGCCCGCGATGAGCTGGCCGACGTTGATGCGGGTCATGCCGCCCGAGTGGCGCGAGATGCCGAGCATCTGTACCGTGGCGTTGGCCGCGGCGGCCAGGGCGTTGCGCCCTTCCTGCGGGCAGGCGCCGGCGTGGGCGGGCTTGCCCGTGAAGGTGACGTCAAGCTTGGTCGTGCACAGGTACCCGTAAAGGTTGGTGGCGATTTCGCCGGACTTGGCGCTCATGGCGACATGCGAGCCCAGGAAATAGTCGCAGTCGTCGACGATGCCGCTGGCGGCCATACCCGCGGCGCCGCGCACGCCTTCTTCGGCGGGCTGGAACAGGATCTTGATCTTGCCCGAGAGCTTGTCTTTGTTGTCCATCACCCAGTGCGCCACCGCCAGGCCCATCGACATGTGGGCATCGTGCCCGCAGGCGTGCATGAAGCCCGGGTTCTTGGAGTTGAAGCCTTCGCGGGCGGGCAGGTGCGAGGGATCGGTCGATTCGGTCACCGGAATGCAGTCAATGTCAAAGCGCACGGCCAGCGTGGGGCCGGGGCGGCCCGTGTCGAGGACGGCCACGCACCCCGTCAGTTCCTGCATTTCACTGAGAAGCTCTTCGCTCACGCCGTTGCGGCGGGCGCGCTCGATGCCCGCCTTGACGACGGATTCTTCTCGACCGAGGCAGGCGTCGGGATTGACCACTTTGCGGCCGGTGAGCACTTCATAGCCGTAGCCGCGCAGGGTCTGCACGAGAAAGGCCGTCGTCGTGAATTCCGACCAGCCCTCTTCGGGGTTCTGGTGCAGCTGGCGGCGGATGTTGATGAGTTGATCGTGATAAATGGTGGGCATCGTGGTTTTCTCCTTTTTGTCCGGCAATGGATGCATACGCAAAAAATCACGGCATCGACGGATCGGGGGTCAGTCGTCACAGGCGGCTCGGGGCGGACAGGGCGCAAAACTCCTTGTGGCGCCGCCGATCCAATCCGGTGCCATAGGCAAAACATACCATCAAAAAAGAGGTATGGCGGCGGGATTGAAAAAAAGGAGACAAAACAGGTAATAGGTCAAATGTCTAACCCATCTTTTCACCCGTTCGGCGGCAATTCGAATAATAATTTAGGGGTAGAGGTCTGAGCCGCTTTGCCAAACGCGTGTTTGAAAGGCGAGCCAAAGCCCCCACTGCCAGGAAAACTCAAGGGAGTAAAAAGATGTCCGGTGATCTGCAGCGAGACGGCGTGAAGTTTTGCCGCTCGATTTTTGACACGGTCCGTAAAATGAGCGCCGATGGCCTGGGCGTGACGCGCCAGGGGTATTCGAAGACCGAAACCGAGGTCTTGGAATACCTCAAAATGATCGGCCAGGAACTTTCGCTGGAAATTCACACCGATCTGGCGGGCAACGTCTGGATGTGCCTGCCGGGCCGGGACCGCACGCTGCCGGCCTTTGTGGCGGGCAGTCACGCCGACAGCGTTCCGCAGGGCGGCAACTACGACGGTCTGGCGGGCATTACCGCCGCGCTGGCCGTGGCCTGGTGGATGCGCCGCACGCAGTACGTGCCCGAGCGCGACTTTGTGGTGCTGATGATGCGCTGCGAGGAGTCGAGCTTTTTCGGCAAGGCCTACGTGGGGTCGCTGGCGATCACCGGCAAGCTCACCTTGGCCGACACGGCGCTCAAGCACCGCACGCTCGATACCACGCTGGGCGAGTGCATTTCCTCGTGCGGGTACGTGCCCGCCGACATCACCGCGGGCAAGCCGCTCGTGGATCTGGCGAGCATCGCGGCCTTTGTGGAACTGCACATCGAGCAGGGACCGACCCTGGATAGTTCGGAGACGCACCGCGTCGGCATCGTCACGGGCATCCGCGGCAACGTACGCCACAAGAAGGTGACCTGTTTGGGGCAGACGGCGCATTCGGGCGCCGTCGACAAGCCCTATCGGCACGACGCGGTGATGGCCACGGTCGATCTGATCGGCCGCATGGACAAACACTGGGACGAGTGGCTCGCCAAGGGCGAGGATCTCGTCTTTACGGTTGGGGTGCTGAAGACCTCGGCCACGGCCGCCATCTCGGTGATTCCGGGGGAGACGACTTTTACGATCGACATGCGCAGTCTGTCGCTTGACACCTGCGAGCGCTTTCACGATCTGCTCCTGCGGGAAGCCGAGGCCGTGGCCAAGGCGCGTGGCGTGCGCTTTGAGTTTGACGGCAAGATCGTCACGCCCGCGGCGCATGTGGATGCGGCCCTGTCCGAGCGGCTCTCTAAGGCCGCCGACGCGGCCGGCGTGCCGGTGCTGCGCTTGGCAAGCGGCGCCGGGCACGACGCGGCCGTCATCGGCAACAGCGGCGTGCCGGTGGCGATGATTTTCGTGGCCAATCAAAACGGCTCGCACAATCCGTACGAGGCCATGAAGATCGAAGACTTTATGAAGGGGGTCAACGTGCTTTGGCACGCCGTCAGGGACTACGACGCGCCGTGACGGCGCCGGTCCGATGACCCCCATAACAACTACAAAAACGGAGCCCGACCGAAGATAAGGAGACATTCGGCGGGCAGAAAAACATGACGACTACTACGATTCCCGGGAACGATCCCGCGCGCATTCTCATTTACGGGCAGTGCCCGCTTCTGACGAGCGCTCTGAGCGATCTTTTGAGCGAGCAGATGGCCAGCAGCGAATGCGTCCGGGTCCACGACCAAGAAGAGGCGATGGCGCGTCTGCACAAGAAGGCGTTTTCGCTCGTGGTGATTGACTTGGACGGCGGTGACGGCGGCGTGTTGCTGCTGCGCGACGTCAAGGCGCTCGAAAAGGCGCCGCGCTGCATCGTGCTCATCACCGACGGCTCGCAACCTGCGCTCATGTCGGCCATCCGCATGCAGGCCGACGGCTTCATCAGCAAGAAGCTGCCGGTGCCGCAGCTCACCACGCAGCTGACGATGTCCGCGGGCGGCGAGCTTGTGATCAGCGACTCGCTCACGGCCGCCCTGGCCCTGGCCCTGCGTCAGGTGCCCGCTCTGGAAGACAACCGAGACATCACCCGCTTGAGTCCGCGCGAAGCCGACGTGCTCTACTGCATTTCCAACGGCATGAGCAACCGTCAGATTTCCGAGCAACTCAAGATTTCCGACGGCACCGTCAAGGTGCACGTCAAGCACGTGCTCAAAAAGCTCGGCTTCTCCTCGCGTGTGGAAGCCGCGCTCTGGGCGAGCGAAACCGGCCACAAGGCCACGCTCGCCGAGGCGCGTCGCTAAGACTTACGGCGCGGCGAAAAGGTCGGCCATCGGCGCGACCTGAGCCGAGGCGATCCGGCCGAAGTGCCGGTAGGCGCCCTGCGTGGCAATGCGCCCGCGGGGCGTTCTTTGCACCAGGCCCTGCTGAATGAGGTAGGGCTCGACGACGTCTTCGAGCGTTTCACGATCTTCGCCCACGGCGCTCGCCAAGTTGTCGATCCCGACCGGTCCGCCCGCAAACTTGTCGATGATCGTGAGCAAAAAGCGCTGATCGACGAAGTCCAATCCCATGGCATCCACGTCGAGCATGCGCAGCGCCGCATCGGCCACCTCGGCCGTGATGACGCCGTCGTGGCGCACCTGCGCGTAGTCGCGCACACGGCGCAGCAGACGGTTGGCCACACGGGGCGTGCCGCGTGAGCGCTTGGCGATTTCCAGGGCGCCCGCCTCCTCAATGGGAACGTTCAAAAGGCCCGCGGAGCGGCGGATGATGTGCGCCAGATCCTCGGTGTCATAAAACTGCAGCTGATTGACGATGCCGAAGCGCGCCCGCAGGGGATTGGTGAGGGAGCCGGCGCGCGTGGTGGCGCCGATGAGCGTAAAGGGAGGCAGATCGAGTTTGATTGAGCGGGCCGCGGGGCCTTCGCCGATCATGATGTCGATCTGATAGTCCTCGAGGGCCGGATAAAGGATTTCCTCCACGACGGGGCTCAGACGATGAATTTCATCGATAAAGAGCACGTCGTTTTTTTCCAGGTTCGTCAGAATGGCCGCCAGATCGCCCGGGCGCTCGAGCACCGGACCGGAGGTCTGGCGCAGATTGACGCCCATTTCGTTGGCCACGATGTGCGCCAGGGTCGTTTTGCCCAGGCCCGGGGGGCCGAAGACGAGCAAATGGTCCAGAGGCTCGCCGCGCTGCTTGGCGGCGGCAATGAAGATCTCGAGCTGCTCGCGCACGGCCTTCTGACCGACGTAGTCGGCCAGGCGCACCGGGCGCAGGGCGCGGTCGATGTTGTCTTCATTGGGACTCGTGCTCTCGGTCGAGACGACTCTTTCGATGTTTTGCATGGGCGGTCAGTCAGTTGTGTTGTCAGCGTGCCATGGATTTTAGGGCTTCGCGGATGCCGTCCGAGACGCTGATGTCGGCGGGCAGCTTCTTGGCGGCGGCGTTGGCCTCGCGATCCGAATAGCCCAGGGCCGTCAGGGCCGCGGCCACGTCGGCGCGGTTGTCGCCCGGGGCGGCCACGAGCGTGACGCCGTCGAGGTCGGCGCCCAGTTTCCCCTTGAGTTCCAACACCAGACGCTCGGCCGTCTTTTTGCCGATGCCCGGCACGCGAGTCAGAATCGCGCTTTCCTGCTGCGAGACGGCCTGCGCCAGAGCCTCAACGCTCATCCCGGAGAGCACCGCCAGGGCCGTGCGCGCACCAATGCCCGAAATCTTGATGAGCTGACGGAAGGTCGCGCGCTCCTTGGCGCTGGCAAAGCCGTAGAGCAACTGCGCGTCTTCGCGCACCACAAAGTGCGTCAGCAGCGTCACTTCCTGTCCGATGTCGGGCAGGTTGTAGAACGTGGACATGGGCACGTCGATTTCGTAGCCGACGCCATGCACGTCCACCAGAATCTGCGGGGGATTTTTCTCGAGCAGTTTGCCCTGAATGCGACCGATCATGGAGTGTTCCGAAGTTTGTTGTTGACAAGCTGCTCCCAGGCGCTGCGCTTGGCCTTGAGGCTTGTGAGGATTCGAGCGCCCGTGCGCGAGGGCACGGCGGCCAGCGCCTGAACCTCGCTTAGCTGCATGGCGTGCGCGTGCGTGACGGCGCAGGCCAGGGCATCGGCCGCGTCGGCCTGAATGTCGCCCGAAAGCTTAAGAAGGGTACCGATCATCATCTGCACCTGAGGCTTGGTGGCCCGGCCCGTGCCCACGACGGAATTTTTGATTTCCGAGGGGGTGAATTCGGCCACGGCCAGCCCGTGGTGTGCCGCGCAGGCTAAAGCCGCTCCGCGCGCCTGCCCCAGAAGAAGCGTCGAGCGCGGGTTGATGTTGACGAACACGATTTCGGCGGCGGCGCAGTCGGGCCGCGTCTCGTCGATGACGGACGACAGTTCCCGAAAGATAAAGCCCAGACGCTCGGCGAGCGTGTCGGTGGGCACGCGGATGCATCCGGCGGTGACGAACGACAGGTGCTGTCCCTGCACGTCGATCACCCCGAACCCGGTGCGGTTCAGTCCCGGGTCGATGCCGAGGATGCGCTTTTTGAGCATGGTGTGCCGTGGTTTTGTAGTGATGAACGGCAGGAATTTTACGGCAGGGGATTCGTTGTCGGCACCTCGGATTTGCAAAATTCTCAGATCTCTGTAAAATGCCGATTCTCTTCCAAACGAAGAGAAAAACAAAAATCTGTGCGCGCGGTTGGCTCAGTGGTAGAGCATCGCCTTCACACGGCGGGGGTCACTGGTTCGAATCCAGTACCGCGCACCACACACAAATGGCGGCTTCGGGCCGCTTTTTTGTTGCCTGAAATTTTTGCCTCGCTCCGCCATTGCCGCTCACCGAGACGTTCGAAACCCGGAATAGGCCGCACGGGAGCAAACCCCGACAGCCTCATGGCTCGGATTCGTTGTCGATAAGCTATCGATAATTATCGATAGCTTTTTCCAGGTGCCCTTCGATGACGTCCGACATTCCTTCCCGTGAATCGCTGACCGTGGCCTTTCAAGAGGCGCCCAAAGCCGGATGCGCCGACCGGGTTGACATTGAAGGGGTGGTCGGCTTAGCCAATGCGCAGGGCGGCGTGCTTTATCTCGGCCTCGAGGCTGACGGCGCCGTCGGCGGGTTGGGGCAGGTAGGCGCCGTTGATCCCTCGCAGATTGCCGCCACGGTGGCCTCCAACACGGTTCCCCCTCTTGCGGTGCGCGTGGAAATCGTCGTCGCGGACGGCCGACACGTGGCGCTGGTGCGGGTGCCCAAGGCGCCAATCACGGCGACACGGGACGGCAGGGTGATCCGTCGGCGCCTCATGGGCGACAAAACGCCTGAAAACGTCCCGCTCTATCCTTTTGAATTTACTTCAACTCTTTCGGATCTGATTCGGCTCGATGTCACCGATACCCTATGTGCAGGGGCCGTTTGTGAGGATCTGGATCCGAGTGAGCGGGAGTTGCTGCGCCGAATCATCCGAAGCAATCAAGGCGAGGGGAGATTGTCGGAGCTCACGGACGATGCGCCTGCCGCTGCTGCGCTGTCTCGAGCGCCTGCTCGAGCTCTTTGAGTCGGCCAACGCCCAAGAGCGGACCGAGAAGGGCGGATCGGAGGACGCGGTGCCCGACTTTGCGCCCGAGGCCTTTTCCCAAGCGCTGATCAATGCCGTTTGCCATCGGGACTATGCCCGGCTCGGCAGTGTGCGCGTGTGTCTGGACGAGTCGGGGCTTGCCGTCAGCAGCCCCGGCGGATTTGTGCGGGGCATCGGCGCGGACAACCTTCTGATCGCCGAACCGCAGACGCGAAACACACGCCTGGCCGACACGCTGCGGCGCATTGGACTGGCCTGTGCCCGCTATGCGCGGTTCCGTCCGGACTACTCGGAGAGTACCCCCGAGTGCGTGCGCGTGACTTTTGCGCGCTCAGCGGCCGACGTGGCGTTTGCCCATTGGCTTGAAGCCATGGAAAAGCGCCGTCAGGCGCGCTTTGGTATCGTCGATCTGCTTATTTTGTCGACCCTGAGCCGCTGCGGGAGCCTTTCGCTCGGGGCTCTGGTTCTTCAGACGGGATTGCCGAAAACCAAACTGCAGTGAGCCACGCAGGCTCTGCTCGAGGAGGGGGTGATGGAGGAGCGCAGCGGCGGCCGCTTGGCGCTGAGCGCTCAGGCGCAACGCGCGGGACGAAGGTTGCCCGCTAAACGTGCCCGTTGCGACAAGGCACAGCGCCCGAATGTGGTGATTGACCTTATCGGAAAAATGGGAGCCGTCTCCAATGCCGACGTCAGCGCGGCCCTGGGCCTGTCGCCGCAAAGCGCTTATCTGTTGCTCAGAGACATGACGGCCGCCGGGCTGATCCGCCGCACGGGGCAAAAGCGCTACAGCCGCTACAGGCTGCCGTTCAAAGCCCGATAGGCCGCGCCGCAAACGAAAGCCGCCCGAATTGCTCAGCAACGCGGGCGGCTTTGTCTATCGGACGTCAGTGACGGTGAGCTTAAGCGCTCTTGGCCCGGGGCTGACGGTGCACGTAGATTTCGGGCAGTTCGTCCTCGTCGTACTTGCGGATGCGCACGAGCGTGGAGTTGGCCACGTTGCCGCACGACAGTTTCGAGGCCGGAATGTCGATGGTGAGCACGTTGTCGCAGCCGTGCACGTCCAGGCTGCCTTCTTCGCCGCTTTCTTCGGGGCAGTACCAGGCGCCGTGGTGGATCACCACGGTGTCGGGACGGATGCGGTCGGTGACGATGACGCCGGCGAGCACCTTGCCGCGGCGGCTTTCCACCAGGGCCACGTCGCCGGTTTTCAGGCCCAGCTTTTCGGCGGCCTGCGGATGGATCCACACGGGCTCGCGCTCCTCAACGTTCCCGAAGAGGTTCAAGGCGGTGCTGTCAAGCTGCGAGTGCAGGCGATAGCGGCTCTTGCTCGTCAAGAGGGCAAACGGGTACTTTTGCGCCAGTTCGCTGCCGAGCCACTCGGTCGGGGCCATCCAGGTCGGATGCGCCGGGCAATCGTCGTAGTGGTACGAGGCGATCTTCTTGCTGAAGATTTCGATCTTGCCCGATTCGGTCCCGAGGGGATTGACGATCGGGTTGCGGCGGAAGTCGCCGAGGTAGTTGTAGTGACGGCTCTCGTTTGTGACCGGAAAGAGCACGTAGCCGCGCGACCAGAATTCCTCAAAGGAGGGCATTTCCAGTTCGTTGGCCTTGGCTTCGAGGCGAGCCGCCTCGTAAAAGCGCTTGATCCAGCCCATCTCATCAAGACCCTCGGAGAAGTCCTTTTCAAAGCCCATCTTCTTTGAGAGTTCCCGATAGATCCAGAAGTCCGAGTGCGACTCGTACTGCGGTTCGATCGCCTGCTGCATGGCCACGTACCCGAGGTTGGAGTACGAGCCGATGGCCGTGATGTCGTTGCGCTCCAGGGACGTGCACGCGGGCAACACGATGTCGGCAAAGCGTGCCGAGGCCGTCCAGACGGTGTCGCACACGATCGTGGTTTCGGGCTTGCGCCAGGCTTTGATCAAGCCGTTGGTGTCTTCCTGCTGCGCGAACGGATTGCCGCCCGACCAGAACACGAGGCGAATGTCCGGGTACGTGATCTTGCGGCCGTTGTAGTCGATGGTCTTGCCCGGATTGAGGAAGCACTCGGTAAAGCGCGCCAGCGGAATGGTCGCCAGCGAATGCCCTTCCCAGGCCATGCCCTGACTGCCGCCCTTGGGGTTGGCCGAGATGCCGCCCAACACCGGCGCCTGCGAGGTGGCCGCGCCGCCGTTGGAGTAGTGGTAGGAAAAGCCAAAGCCGCCGCCCGGCAGGCCGATGTGCCCGCACATGGCCGCCAGCACGACCATCATCCAATGCACCTGCTCGCCGAACTGGGCGCGCTGAATGCCCCAGCCGCCCATGAGCATGCTGCGCTTGTCGGCCATCTTGACGGCCAGAGAGCGGATGGTTTGGGCGGGCACGCCGCAGATTTTTTCGGCCCATTCGGGCGTCTTGGCCACGCCGTCGGATTGACCCAGCAGATAGGGCTTGAACTCTTCGTAACCCACCGTGTACTTGCGCAGGAACTCGCGGTCGGCCTTGCCCGTGGTTTCAAGCTCGTAGGCCATGGCGAGCATCATCGCCACGTCGGTGCCCGGCTTGGGGGCGATCCAGGTGCAGTTCTTGCCGAAGAATTCGGCCGTATCGGGCTTGAGAGGGTTGATCGCCACCACCTCGATGCCCTTGTCGCGCACCTGGCGCAGGCCTTCGGCGTTTTCATGCACGGTCGTGGACCAGTCGATGTCGTTGGTGACCGTGGGATCGGCCCCCCAGAGCACGATGAGTTCGGTCTTGTCGGTGATCAGCTCCCAGCTCGTCATCTGCTCGTAGACGCCGTTGGAGCCGATCACATAGGGAAGGATCACCTGCGCGCAGCCCGTCGAGTAGTCGCCGTAGTGGCCGGTAAAGCCGCCGTTGAGGTTCAACACGCGCTGCAGGAGGTTGCGGGCCGAGCCGATGTTGCCCGCGCTCATCCAGCCGTAGCTGCCGCCGTAGATGGATGCGGGGCCGTAGGTCTCGCGCACGCGCTTGAGTTCCGAGGCGACGATCTCGAGGGCCTTATCCCAGCTCACGCGCACGAAGGGCTCGGCGCCACGCTTTTTGCCGCCCGCCTTCCAGCCTTTTTTGAGGTAGCTCTCGCGCACCATCGGGTAGCGGATGCGCGCCGCGTTGTAGGGCTGCTGGGCGATGCCCTGCAGCTGAAGGGAAGGGGCCTTGTCTTCGCCAATCGGCTCGAGGCGCTCGATCTTGCCGCCCTTGACGTGCACCTTATAGACGCCCCAGTGCGAGGCGTTGACGTATTCGGCCTCGTTCAAAACGGACTTGCCCAGCGCATGGGTGCGCGACAGGGAGAGGTCCTCATGGCCCTTTAGGACGGGACCGGCGGTCACGCCGCCGCGGTAGGTTTTGACGGCAGGGGTTTTGGGGGCGGCGGCCTGAGCGGCCGGCACGAGTGCCATGGCGCCGGCGGCGCCGACGGCTTTAAAGACATCACGACGATTGAGCATGTTTTTTTCCTGGATCTTTGCGACGGTCAGGGCGTCCCGGATCGGGCGCACGGCCGCCAAAAATTGGTTTTCTTCTCGCGGCTTGGGTGAGCTCGGAGCTCTTGGCTTAGTGCTTGGCGTGTTCCTGCAGATACTTGAACATCAACGCGTTGGCGCCCGCACGGGTGTGGCCGGCGCGGCCGCCGCGAACGGGCAGCTGGCTCGCCCACTGATTGGCCGTGAAGTGATCGGCCTTGGGGGCGCCGTGGCACGACGAGCAGGCCTGCGCGAGGCGCTCCTTGCCCTTGGCCCAAAGGGCGTTGACGTCACCGGTCAAAAGCTTGGCGTCGACCCAGCCCTGAGCCGAAGCCTTGACCCACACGTTGCCCTGCACGGTCTTGCTGCCGGCCTTGGCGTTGAGTTTGACCACCCCCTCTTCGTCGAAACCGGCGTATTCAATGCGCAGCCCGGCGTCCTTGAAAATCTGAGACGGGTACTCCTGCAGCGCCCAGCCGTCGATGCGGATGCGGGCCTTGGAGCCCTTGCGCTCCAAAACCGTCACGGGCGAGGCGGCCGCCACATTGCCGAGAAACCCCGAGGTCTGCTTGGCGTTGATCTGGGCGGCCGATGCCGTGTATTGAACGGGCGCGGCCGAAACGGCGCAGGCGCCCCACAGCCCGAGCAACAGGGCCGCAGCTTGCTTTCTCATCTCCTACTCCTTTTGTGTTGTATGGCAATACCTCCTTGAGTCTATGGCAAGGCCGTCGGGGAGGAGGGGAAAACGCGTGTAAAGAGAGGGTCGAAAAGATGCGCCGGATCAAAAGCACAAGCGAAATCGCTATGCAAAAAATGAATATCGATCAAGGGGTTAGCGGCAAGGACGCACACACAACCGGCTCGGAAAATACAAAACGCCCGAGGGCGTGCCCCTCAGGCGCTCGCAGGCGGGATCCGTTGCCGAACTCGTTCTTTAGCAGGACTTCTTGTCCGGGGCCGCGGCGCAGCCCTCGGCGGGGCAGCCGCAACCGCACGCTTGCTCGTCCTTGTCTTGGGCGGCCTTTTCGGAATGGAACTGATTGATCACGCAGTTTTTGCAGTGCTCGAGCGCCTCGCCCGAGACGCTGTCAAAGCCGTTGTTTTCCCCCGACCAGCGGCAGATGTTGCGCAGGAACGGCACGAGGCTTTGCCCCTTTTCGGTGAGCGAATACTCCACGCGCGGCGGGATTTCCGGGTACTGATGACGCTCGACGAGGCCGTGGCCGATGAGCTCCTTGAGCGTATTGGCCAGCACGGTATCCGAAACGTGATCAAGAGCCTTTTTGATGTCGTTGTAGCGCACGCTACCCTCGGAAAAGAGCAGGCACAGAATGCGCGACTTCCAACGGCCGCTGAAAAATTCGAGGGCAAATTCCAACGGGCAGCGCAGATCCTTGGGAAGTTTCGGCTGGTACATAGGAAGAAAAAAACTAAGCCTTGTGAAAAGAGGACATCTATCCGCTGGTGTTAACCCGCCGCGATATTTATCCTAGGCCGATTGCGATAAAGGGCGTCCCTATCATAACTCAACAAATTCTGAGTCGATCATTGTTTTCTTAAGGACTTTTCCGTTTTTTCCCTATTCCTACAATCGGAGACAGGTGCTTTTCCGCATTTTTGTAACGGCCTATGACCAGGCGCAGTTCCAAACCCACCCAAACCGACGGAAACGATGTCCAGGCATCCGGGCACCACACACACGAAAAGAAATAGGAGAAGAAGATGGCAGACGTCAAACTTCCTCAGATCTCCAGACGCACTCTTTTGGGTGCGGCCGGAGCGACCGCGGCCACGTCCTCACTCGGATGGGCGGCGGCCAAGCAAGAAGTGGAAACGCTCAAAAAGAAAGGCTGGAAGGCCTACCCGGTCGGCTGCTGCATGTGCGGCGCCCGCTGCGGACTGCTTGCCATGCACAAGGAAGGCGAAAAGCCCTCCCGCGCGAGCATCCGAATCCTCCCCAATCCCGATCATCCCCAGCGCGGCTTCTGCGGCCGCGGCGCCTCGGCGCTGTGGGCCTGGGACCATCCCATGCGCATCCGCAAGCCCTTAAAGCGCAAGGGCGAGCGCGGCAGCGGCGAATTTGAGGAAATTTCCTGGGATCAGGCGCTCGATGAAATCGCCGCCAAACTCAAGGAAATCGTCGCCAAGGACGGCGAGCGCGCCGTCGTGCTCACGAGCCACAACTACACGGCCTACCAGAACTGGTTTGCGCCGGCCTTCGGCACGCCCAACGTCATCAATCACTCGTCCACCTGCAACTCGGCCTCGACCTTTGCGCGCCGTCTGATTTTCGGCCCGACGTTCTCGGGTCTCGGGCGCATCGAGCCCGATTACCTCAACGTCCGCTATCTGCTGCTCGTTGGTCGGACCCTGAATTGTGCCATGGGCGTGTTCTCGACGGCCTCCTACGCCCGCGAAAGGGGCGCGCGTCTGGTGTTCGTCGACCCGCGCATGCCCGAAGGCGCCCTGGGCGAGTCCGAATGGATCCCGATTAAGCCCGGGACCGACGCGGCGTTCCTGCACGGCCTCATCTTCGTGGGCCTCAAGGAAAACCTCTGTGACCTCGAATGGATGCGCAAGTGGACGAACGCGCCGTGCCTTGTGAAGGACGACTACACCCCGATCACCGAAGACATGGTCAAGGCGGGCGGGCGCAAGCGCTACTTTGCGGTCATCGACGAGCGTACGGGCAACATCGCCTTCCAGGGCCCCAAGCTCAACGACAAGGGCCAGCCCGTGGGCTTTGACGAGTCGCCCGACGTGCTGCCGGCGATGAACTGGCTGGGCGAAGTGACCCTGGCCGACGGCAGCCGCGTGCAGGTCCGTACGGTCTTTGAAGCCTTCAAGGCGGCCAACGACAAGTACACGCCCGAGTTCGTCGCCAAGACGACGGGCATTCCCGAAAAGCGCATTGTCGAAACGGCGCGTGACTTCTTTAACCTGGGCGGCGTGTGCGACGACGGCTGGTATTCCTCGCGCAACGGCAACGACGTCGAAGCCTTTGAGATGATGGATCTCATCAATCTCTTTACGGGCCAGATGGATCGCAAGGGCGGCTTTATCGTGACGCAGGGCGCGGGCGTGGCCGGCGCGGGCGTCAAGAAGGCCGGCACCAAGTGCACGGGCCCGACGGGCGTGACCTGGGAAATCAAGCCGGGTAAGCCCCTTGACAAGCTCTTCTATCCGGAAGGCATCGGCACGCTCTGGCCGGCCCTCGAGGCGGCCAAGACGGGCAAGCCCTATCCGGTGCGCGCCCTCATTATGACCGGCTGCTCGATGTTGCACCGCGAAGCCAACTCGGCGCGCCTGATCGAAGGCTTTAAGGCGATGGATCTGATCGTCAGCCAAGACATCATGCCGCAGGAATCCAACGACTGGGCCGACTATGTGCTGCCGAGCACGTTCTTCCTGGAAAATCACGAGTACATCGGCGTCAATTACGCCCGCGACGGCTGGGCGCAGAAGTCCGACGCGCTCATCGATCCGCCCGAAGGCGTCGAAGCGCGCCACGACATCTGGCAGTTCTGCGAAATCCTGCGCCGCATGGATCCGGCTCTGGCCGCGCGCCTGGGGTACAACGAGGAAATCAAGGACCGCGCCGGCTGGAAGAAGTGGTTCAACGAGCAGATCATCGACACGGCCTGGAAGCGCTGGATCAACGGCAAGAACAAGGCCAAGCCCGGTGAGGGCGATCGGATCGCCGCCGAAGTCGAGGAAAAGGGCTACTCGCTTGTGGCTCCCAAGAAGTACGGCCGCATCCCGTATGTGCAGCCCTTCACGACTCCGACGGGCAAGGGCGAAATCATCAGCTTCTACGCGGTGTACAAACCCTCGGCCAAGGGCATCAGCCCGATGCCCGAGTACATCCCGACCCAGTCCTACACGCATCCGAAGGCCGGAGGCAACGAATTCATTATTGCCTCGGGCAAGGACGCGGCCTCGTGCTGCGGCGTGACGCTCTTTACCTATCCGACCCGCTTTACGGGCGATCGGACGATCTGGATGAACCCGGTCGACGCCGAGCGCCTCGCGATCAAGACGGGCGATACGATCGAAGTCGAAGGCATCGACAACGGCGTCAAGGGCCGCGCTCAGGTGACGGTCACCAACCGCGTCATTCCCGGCTCGCTCTTTGCCTACGGCTTCTCGGGCGGCGTGAGAACCAAAAAGCTCCTGCCCGAGTACGAATGGGTTCGCGAAGGCGTCAACACCAACTGGTTTGCCACCGGCAAGAGCCAGGTCGCCTGCGGGAACATGAGCAATAACGTCACCGTTCGCATCAAGCGCGTGTAAGGAGTCAAAAGATGGCGAAAAAACAACTTGCGCATCTTTTTGATGCGACCAAATGCATTGGCTGCCAGGCTTGTATCGTGAGCTGCGTGGAAACGAACTATCCCGAGATGGTCGGCCGCCACATCGAAGGCAAGAATTGGCTTGCCTCCAACATCCGGCGTTATACGGCCAATCTGGCCAAGCGCCCGGTTCAGCTTCTCGTGCAGTGCCAGCACTGCTCGCAGGCCCCGTGCGTGGAAACCTGCCCGTTCGGCGCCAACTACTACGACGAAAACGGCCTGGTGCGCAACGATCCCAAGCGTTGCATCGGCTGCAACTACTGCATCGCCTCGTGCCCGTACGATGCGCGCTGGTCGCATCCGATCACCGGTTTGCCGAGCAAGTGCATGGGCGCGGGGTGCCTCGAGCGCATCGACGACGGCCTGGCGCCGGCCTGCGTGGCCGTCTGCCCGGTGCACGCGCGCCTCTTCGGCGACGTCAACGACCCGCAAAGCGACATTTCCCTCAAGATCAGCGTTGCCAAGACGCAAAAGCTTCTGGAGTCGCACGGGACCAAACCTAACTTCTTCGTGGTGGTGCAGAAATGATGGAATACACAAATCTCACGATGCAGCTTCAATCCGCGAATTGGGGTTGGTCGATCGCGTTCTTCCTTTGGTTCATTGGCCTGTCGGGCATGGGGATGTTCCTCAACGGCTGGGTGCGCGAAAAGGCGCTCGTTTACCTGTGCGCCGCCTCGAGCATTCTGGGCACGCTGCTGGTGGTGAGCCACCTGGCGCGCCTCACGAACCTTCCGTTTGCCGCCTGGCATGCGCTCACGAACATGAGCTTTAACTTCGGCAGCTGGATGATGATCGGCATGCTGCTGCTCACGATTCAGTGCTGCATTACGGTGTTCTACGCGCTGGCTCAGGCCGGTGTGTTTAAGAGCTGCCAAGACTTCGTGCTGAGCAACTTCTTTAACCACATCGCCATGGTCGTGGGTGTGATCGTCACGATCTACTCGGGATTCCTGCTGACGCAAGCCGTCGGTGTGACGCTCTGGAACACGGCCCTGATTCCGCTGCTGTGGATCATGTCGGGTATGGCCAGCGCCATCAGCTCCATTGAACTGATGATGGTCTCGGGCCGCATTCCGGCGCACAAGGTGCTCTGGAGCCGCCGCACGGCCCTGTGGACGGAAGCCGCCGAGCTCTTCACGATCTTTGCCTTCGTGCATGTGGCTCTGAGCTCGTCGTCGGCCGCCGCCCGCGTCGGTGCCGAGGCCCTGATATCCGGTCCCTACTCGCCGATGTTCTGGTTCGGCGTGGTGATCTTCGGTTCGATCATTCCGCTGTCGATCAACCTCGTCACCCGCAAGCACGTCGCGCTGGCCATCTCGGCCGTGCTCGGCCTGGCAGGCGCTCTGATGCTTCGCGCCAGTGTGCTCTTTGCGGGCTACTACGAGCCGATCTTCTTCTGATCGCGTTCGTCTTCTCCTCCTAATGCGCGGTGCCCGGCTGAATCCTCAGTCGGGCACCGTGTCGTCTGCGTCGAGCCGGTCAGTTTCTTCCGCCTTCCAGTTTTTCCAAAAGGCCAATGAGCAGCAGCTGCTCGGCCTTGGATAGAGGCGAGGCAAAGGTCCAGGATCCGGCCTCGACCAGAGCCTGGGCGAGCGAGAGGAGCGCGGCGCCTCGCTCGGTGAGTTCAATCTCCACGGCCCGGTGATCCAGGCCGCTCGGGGTGCGGCGCACCAAGGGCTCGTCTTCGCGCAGCATGCGCTTGACCATGATCGAGACGGTGGCGTCGGACACCTTCAGCGTCTGCGCCAGGGTGCCCGCCGACAGGGGCCCGGCCGAGTCGGCAAGGGCCGTGAGGAGCCGAAACTTTCCGGGCGAGAGGCCAAGCTCGGACTCCATGGCCCCGAAGGCGCTTTCACGGGCGGCCTCGGCGGCGCAAAGAAGCGTCGGGAGCAGCTGTCGGGACGGGGAGAAACGGGGGCGGGAAGCGGGGCGTTTGGGCATGGTGCGTGTCCGAGGGATCTTTTGCCGACTAAGTATAGAAGTCTTGGCAAAGCACGGTCAAAGGCGGACGCAATTGCAGACAAATCCGCATCGGCGCACCGGCCCGATTGCGGCATAATCGGTGAGTACCTTCCATGGCCGGGACCGATTAAGTTCCGGCGTTCGTCAGACAAAAGGAGATAATCCATGACTGAGATTTCGCGCCGCGGCGCCTTCGCATTGGCCGCTTCGGCCGCGGCACTGGCTGCGGCTCCCGCCTTTGCCAAACCGGCCAAGGTGCCGGCCGACTGGGACGGCAAGAAGATGTACGAGACGGTGACCAAGGACGGCACGGGCTTTCGCTCGCCCACGCCCGCGTCGGTCAAAAAGACCGTGCATGTCTTCTTCGATCCGCAGTGCCCGGACTGCATTCGGCTGATGGACCGCATCAGCCCGCTGCAGGACCGCGTGGCGGTGATCTACTACCCGATCGCCTATCTCAATCCGCACTCCGAGCCGCAGGGCGTGACGATTCTGGCGAGCAAAGACCCGTACGCCAAGCTCGTCGAGCACCACGAGCACTTCCGCGACGCCGACTTCCGCGGCATTCGCTACGACGCCACGAAACTCCCGATGGCGCTGCGCGACAAGGTTTGGGTCAACACCAAGCTGCACCGCCGCTGCGGCTGCCGCGCGGTGCCCTATGGCGTGTACCTCAACTCCAAGGGCGAGTACGTGCCCTTTGACGAAAATCTGACGACCGCCGAACTGGCCAAGGCCTTTGAGCTGTAAGCGGTGCGGTGAAGGGACGGCCCGGGCCGTCCCGTCATGGTTTCAAACACGGGAGGCGGCGATGACGCAGCAAACGCTCACGACGCGCATCAGTGCACCGGCGGCGGCTCTTTTGTCCGCTCTTTTCCTGGGGCTGTCGGCTTGGGGGCCGGTGCAGGCCGCCGATACCCGCTACTACGACTCCCAGGGACGCTATCAGGGCAGAGTCGACGACAATGGCCGGCGCTATGACGCGCAGGGGCGCTATCAGGGCCGGCAGGACGACAACGGGCGCTACTACGACTCGCAGGGGCGCTATCAGGGCCGGCAAAACGACAACGGGCGCTACTACGACGCGCAGGGGCGCTATCAGGGGCGGGTGGACAAAAACGGCCGCTACTACGACGCCCAAGGACGTTACCAGGGGCGCGTGGACGACAACGGGCGCTTTTACGACTCCCAGGGGCGCTATCAGGGCCGCGCCCAGTAGCCCTTACAGACCCTCCTTTTCCTTGGTGCTCCACAGGCAATAGGGCCTGTCCGAGAGGGCCGAATTGAAGTAACGCGGCAGGTGCGTGACCTCGCGCCCGATCCAAGGGGGCAGCTCCAGGGCCTCGTTTTCATCGGCTAGTTCCACCTCGGCCACCACCAGTCCTTCGTTTTCGCCGAAAAAGGCGTCCACTTCCCAGACGTGGCCCGCGGCTTCGATGACCGTGCGGGTCTTTTCAATGAGCGGATACAGGGCCAGATTCTCGAGCATGGCCTCGGCATCGGCCTTGGGGATGGCGTATTCGAATTCGGCGCGCACGGCGCCTTTGTTGGCGCCCTTGATGGTTAAAAAGGCCTTGTCGTCGCGGATGCGCACGCGCACCGTGCGCGCGATCTCGCGCGACAGATACCCCTGGCGAATGACGCTGGTGGTGCCCAGCCGCTTCCACTCCTCGCCTTTGACCAAAAACTTGCGTTCGATTTCCAATGCCATCCGATGTTCCTGCGGTGTGTGTGGGCCGGGCGCGCCGGCCGTGGTGTTCGGGCAAAAACTCCGGCTACAGACGTCGCACGCCGGGGCCGGACAGTTCGCTCACGCCGCCCGATAAGGGCGTAACTTCGATGATGGTCGGAATGCGCTCGCGCACTTCGCCCACGTGCGAAATGATGCCGATCATTTTGCCCTGACTTTGCAGCGCCGCGAGCGCATTCATCGCGTCTTCGAGCGTGTCGGGGTCCAAAGAGCCGAAGCCTTCGTCCAAAAAGAGCGACTCGACGCGCACGTTGCGCCCCGCCATTTCGGACAGGCCCAGCGCCAGCGACAGGCTCACGAGGAACGATTCGCCCCCCGAGAGGTTCTCGGCGCTGCGCTCGACTCCGCCCTGATAGGCGTCGATCACGTTGAGCTGCAGCGGCTTGGCCTCGTCCTTTTTGAGTCGATAGCGCGGCGAGATCTTTTCCAGGGCCCGGTTGGCGTAGTAAAGCAGCGTCTCAAAGGTCATCGACTGCACGAAGGTGCGGTAGGCCTTGCCGTCGCTCGATCCGATGAGGGAATTGAGGTTCGCCCAGACGGCCAGAGCTTCCTGCTGCTTTTGCACGGCCGTGAGTTTCTCGGCCAGGCGCTCTCGGGCCAGCGCGTCGCCGCGCCGCTCGGCCGTGAGGATCCCTTTTTGCTCGGTAAGGTTCGAGACGGCCGCGCGCAGGGCGTCGACCTCTTGCTCAACGGCCGAAAGCAGCAGTTCCGACTCGGCACCCTCTTTGATCGCCGTATGCTTGGCCTCAAGCGCCGCGGCCGATCGGGTGAGCGTTTCCTTTTGGGTGGTCAGGCGCGTGTACTTGGCCAGCCGCGCCTGCACCTCTTCTTCGCTTAAAAGCGCACCGCTCCAGGCTGCCTCGTCGGCAAAGCCCGCTTCGACTCGGGCCTTGTCCCAGGCCGCGAGGGCCTCGGCGGCGTGGGTTTGCTCGGTCCGGCGCTGCTCACGGGCGGCGGAGAGCTGCCCGGTGAGGGTGGTGACCGCTTCGGTGTGCCGTTGCACGAGCGCGCGCTGCGCCTCACAGTCTTGAACGGCCTTGTCGCGCGCGGCCTTGAGGGCTCGTTCCTCCTCGTCGGGATTCTTTGGCCCGAAGAGCCTGATACGTTCCTCCTGCGTGGCCCCGCACTCGCTTTTGATTGTTTCGGCGGCCGTCCGCAGGGCCGTGAGGCGCTCGCGGCATTGCGATTGCTGGGCGGCTTGCTCGGCCAGGGATGAGGTGAGGGAGGCGGCCTGCGCCTTGCGCTCGGCCAAGGTTGAGAGGCGTTCCTCGTGCAGGCGGATTACCTTTTGCAGGCGCCGATGCCAAGCTTCGAGCACCGAGGCATCCGCGGGCGGTACCACCAGTCCGGCGCAGACCGCCTGGAGCGCCTCGTGCGCGGCTTGGGCCGTGGCCTCGGCGTTTGCCAGTTCGGCTTGGGCCGTGGCGTGGGCGGCTGCAGCTTCGCGCGCCTTGAGCTCGGCCTCCTGCAGGGCCTTGGACTGCACCTCGAGCCGGCTTTGCGCTTGCGTCATCGTTTGGGTCTGTGCGCTGCGCCGGTCTTCGAGCTGCGAGAGCTGCGTGAGCCGCTCGGTGAGATTGGCCGACAGCGCTTTGGCGTCCTTTAAGGCCGTCTCCAGCGTCTCGGGCGCGGCATTGGGCAGGGCCCGGGCCAGGGCCAGGGCCTCGGCCCGGGCGGCAATGTCGGCACTTAATGCCGCGGCGTCCTTTTCCATCGCCTCAAGGGCGCTGCGCGCGGCCGCGAGGTTCCCGTCCAGGGTGGCCCGTTGGGCGGTCAGGCGCGTGAGTTCCGCCTGTGCCTTTGCGAGGGCCTCCCGGGCTTTGGTGAGGGCCTGCGCGTCTTCGGAGAGAATCGCCGGGGCGTGCTTGCGCCAGGGGTGGTGCAGAGCGCCGCACAGCGGGCAGGGGGAGCCGTCGGTGAGCTTTTCCCGCTCCAGGCTCAATCGCTCGACCACCGAGCGCAACGCTTCCGTCTCTTCCCGGGCCTTGAGCGTCTGCTCACAGGCCTGCACGAGCTCGGTTTGCTTGGCCAAGGCCTGGTCGGTTGCTTTGTGCGTGTCGCCGAGCTTGGAAAGCTCATCTTTTTTTTGGGCGAGTTGCGCGGCTTGGCCGTCGCGCTGCGCGGCCTTTTGCGCGAGCGCTTCCAGCGAAAGCGAGCGCTCGTCGGCCTGTCGCTTGGCCTGCGAAATAACCTGCAGGCTCTGGCCGGCACGGACCTTTTCGCGCTGCGCCTCGGTGTCCGAGAGCGCACGGCGGGCGGCTTCCAGAGCCTCGGTCAGGGGCGCGAGCGCTTGGCGGGCCTTGTCCCGTTCGGCCTGTGCCGCCGTGAGTTTGGTTTGGGTCGCCGTCAGAGCCGCCCGGCGGCGGCTGCGGGCGGCTTCGCCCTTCTCGTATTGCGTCAGAGCGGCGGTGATTTCGGCTTGGCGCGCATAAACGCGGGCGCCGCGCGAGGCGGGCGCGCTTTCCTGCGTCAGGTGCGCGATCTCATCAGAAAGCGCCTGTGCGCGGCTCTTGTCCGCCTCGGATTTGGCCAGAGACTGCCGCAAGGCCTCGTCTTCGCGTTTTTGCTCGGCTTCTTTTTCCGCCAGAGTCTTGCGCTGTTGCGTCAGGAGCGTATCGAGCCGGCGCACCGTTGAAAGGGTCGGCGCGAGCTCCTCCAAGGCCTGGGTCAGGGCGCGGCTGTTGTCCTGCGCCGGGGCAAAGGCCGCTTGGGCCTTTTTCAGCAATTCCTGCGCACCGCTCAAAGAATAAGTGATCGTTGCTTCGCTTTTTTCGAGCGTTGAAAGGCGCGTGCGGCTCTCGGTCAGGGCCGTGTGGGCAGGCCGCACCGCTAGAGCCTTTTGCGCGGTCTCGGTTGTGAGACGTTCGGCTTGCAGATCCCGGAGGGTTTGCGAGAGGCTCTCGAGCTCCGAGGTCGTGTGGGTGAGCGCCTCGGCCGTCTTGTCGCGCTCGAGCACCCGATCGCGCAGGGCTTCCTTGGCGCGAAGCGCGGCCGTCTGCCCGGTCAGCTCGGTCTGCGCGGCGGCGATCTTGGCGTTGAGCTCAGCGAGGGCCTCGTCGGAGAGCACGCTTGTGGCGCCGGCTTCGGCCTTGAGCTGCTCGAGAGCAGCCTGTTCGGCCTTGTGCCGTTCATAAACCTTCTGAGAGATCTGCGAGTAGAGCTCGGTGCCCGTCAGGGCCTCGAGCGCGTCGCTGCGCTCGTCTTCCTTGGCTTTGAGGAAAATGGAAAAGCTCCCTTGCGCCAGCAGCACCGAGCGGGTGAACTGGGCAAAAGACAGGCCCGTGATGGACTCGATCTTCTCGTCGAAGCTTTTCTTGTATTTGCCCTCGAGGATGTCCCAGCACTGCGTGTCCGGGTTCCACTGCGAGAGCTCCACGGCGGCGCCCTGCAAGCGGCCGTCGGCCTTTTGGCGGGCGCGCCGCTGCGAATAAAGCGCGCGGTAGCGGATGCCCTTGGCCAGGAACGTCACTTCGCTTTCCAATAGGCCGCTGCCGCGACTCATCGCTTCGTTCGCGCCCGCCGACAGGGCACCCAGGCGCGGCGTCTGTCCGTACAGGGCGATGCAAACGGCGTCCAAAAGCGAAGACTTGCCCGCGCCCGTGGGGCCGCAGATGGCAAATAGGCCCCCGGCGCTATAGGCCGGGTCCTCAAAGTCCACTTCCCAGTTGCCTTTGAGCGAGTTGATGTTTTGCACGCGGATCTTGAGGATTCTCATTGGGCCTCTCCCGGGTTGAGCACGCTCTCCAAAATCTCGGCGTAGGCCAGCTTGAGCTGCGCCTTTTGCGCCTCGTCGAACGTTTGTCCCGCCTTTTCCTTTTTCTGCAGCAAAAGGTCAAACATCGCCTCGGGCGCGATGCTGTCCACTTCATCGACGACGTCGTCGTGCGAGAGCTGGGCGGCGGCCACCGTTTGGCTCACCACGCGCACGAGCGTCACATCCGAATCCTGCACGAGGTCGCGGCAGGCCGCCGCCAGTGCCGGGGCAAAGGTCCCCTCTGTGTGCCGTACCTCACACAGAACCGGCTCGCGGCGCGCCACAAGTTCCGCCAATTGGGAGCGCACCGTCGCTTCGTCCCCGGTCAGGCTCACGAGCGTGTCAAACGCGGGAACCGGGAGCGTTTCAACGCGGCAGTTTCGCCCCTGCGTGTCGATGAGGCACACGCTCTTGGCGGCGTCCTTTTCGCTGAAGTCCAGGGCAATGGGGCTGCCGCAGTAGCGACGCGTTTCGCACCCGCCGAGCTTTTGGGCCTTGTGCAGGTGCCCGAGGGCCAGGTAATCGATTTCGGGCGGAAAGGCCGCGGCCGGAATGAGGCCGAGCGAGCCCACGTACAGGCTGCGCTCCTCGCCGCCCACTTCGCAGTCGGCCGCAAAAAGGTGCCCGAGGGCGATGTAGGGGATGCAGGCATCTCCCCTTAAAGCCAGCGCCCGCTCGGTGCAGGCGCGGTAGTGCTCGGCCGTGGCCTGCGCCAGGCGCGCTTCCTTGTCGGTCTGCGTTTCGTTTGCGATGCTCGCGCGAAGATCTCTCTCCCTGAGGTAAGGCACGGCCGCCACCACGGCCTCGGGGGTTCCGACCTTGTCCTTGAGCAGGAACACTTCGTTGGCCGCCTCGCGCGAGGCCTGTCCCACCACGCGGATATTGAGGGCCTCAAGCAGCGTGTCGGGCGCATCCAACAGGGTGGGCGAGTCGTGGTTGCCGCCCGTGACCACCACGTGCCGGCAGGCCGAGCCCGTGGCCACCGCGGCGAGAAACCGGTAGTAGGCGCTTTGCATGCGGTGCGAGGGTGTGGCGTTGTCAAAGACGTCGCCGGCAATCAGAAGACACTCGACGCCCTCATCGTGGATGGTGGTCAGGAGCCAGTCGAGAAACTTTTCGAAGGTCGCCTCGCGCTGCGCCCCATACAGGGTACGCCCGAGGTGCAGGTCGGAGGTGTGAAGAATGCGCATGCGCTCTTGCCGGCAAAAAGGAAGACGGAAAGCTTCACTATAGCGGCAGGCGTAAAGTGATGCGCGCTTGAGTCCTTTAGATCACGCAGCGCCACCAGGGCTGAGAGCCCTTTTGGGGATTGTCGAGGAAAATCGGCTGCCCGATCATGGGCGTCGTCAGGGGCACGTTGACGTCAAAGGCACCGGCGACGGCCGCCTCGAGCGGTTCGGTCCAGAGGTGCCGGCTCAATTCAAACTTGCTGTTGTGGCTCGGCAGCACGCAGTGCGGGCGCAGCTCGGAGACGGCCGCCCGCCAGGCCGCCGGCATCAGGTGAATGCCCGCCCAGTCCAGGTTGTACTGTCCGTCTTCGACGATGGCCAGATCAATGTGCGGATGCTCGGAGGCGATCTGCCGGAAATGCCGCCCGTAGCCGCCGTCGCCGCTCAGATAGAGCGTGTAGCCGTCCATCAGGAGTATATAGCCCGCCCACAGCGTCTGGTTGCGCTCAAAGGAGCGCCCCGAAAAGTGCTGCGAGGGCAGACACAGCACCGTCTTTTTGCGGCCCAGGGACACCGACTCGCCCCAGTCCGTCTCGGTGATGATCCCCGGATCCCATCCCCAGTACTCCAGGTGCGCGCCCACGCCCAGGGGGCAGATGACGCGTGCGGTGCGGCTCTTGAGCTCGAGCAGGGGGGCCATGTCGACGTGGTCGTAATGGTCATGCGTGAGAATCAGCAGATCGAGCGGCGGGATGTCCCGCGCCCGATAGATGTCCGCGCCCGCAAAGGGGGTGAAAAAGCCGTTTAAGGGGAAGCAGGCGTTCAGGCCGGGATCGACCGCAATGCGCAGGCCGCCCAAGTGCAGGAAAAAGCCCGAGTGCCCGAACCAGACCATCTGTCCTTCGGGCAGCGAGGCCAAATCGGTTTTGATCGAGGGAATGCGCCCGTTGCGCCAGTGGGGCGAGGCTTGAATGCGCTCCAGACGGGCCCCCGTGGGACGTGCGCCTAGGGCGCTTAACGCCGTCGTGCCTTCGCGGGCGGCCGCATTAAGGGGCCCCGCGCAGGCGGCGGCAAGGAAAGCGGCGGAAGTTAAAAACGGCGCGGCGATGCATTGTGGGTTAAAAACAAACGAAAACGCAATGCGTGTGGGCGCAATTGTCGCGCTTTTTCAAAGCATCGGCGCAAAAGTCCGTTTAGTCTAGAGAAAAATGGCAACAGCGGCGACGTTGGGATGCAAAAAACGCCGCCCGGCGCCCGCGCGAGAGCGCGGGCCGCCAAGCGGCGTTTGTCTTCGCGGCAAGAAGGCCGATTAGTAGTGGTAGCCTTCCTTGAGCCAGCGGGCGACGTCAAGAGCGCAGTACGTCAGGATGCCGTCGGCACCGGCGCGCTTGCAGCAGATCATCGTTTCCATGGTGATCTTCTTTTCGTCGATGCAGCCGGCGGCCGCGGCGCACTTGATCATCGCGTATTCGCCCGAGACGTGATAGACGAAGGTCGGGGCCTTGAATTCGTCCTTGACCATGCGCACGACGTCAAGGTAGGGCGTGCCCGGCTTGACCATGACCATGTCGGCGCCTTCGGCCAGATCCAGACCCACTTCCCAGAGCGCTTCGTTGCCGTTGGCCGGATCCTGCTGGTAGACGGCCTTGGTGGATTTGCCGAGGTTGCCCGCCGAGCCCACCGCGTCGCGGAAGGGGCCGTAGTAGGCGCTGGCGTACTTGGCCGAGTAGGCCATGATGCGCGTGTGAATGAAGCCTTCGTCCTCGAGCATTTTGCGGATGACGCCGATGCGCCCGTCCATCATATCCGAGGGAGCCACGACGTCGGCGCCGGCCTGCGCCTGAGCGCGCACCTGACGCACGAGCATTTCGATCGTCTCGTCGTTGAGAATGTAGCCGGTTTCGTCAATCAGGCCGTCCTGGCCGTGGGTGGTGTAGGGGTCGAGGGCGACGTCGCACATCACACCCAGCTGCGGGTAGGCGGCCTTGATGGCCTTGACGGCGCGCGGAATCAGGCCGTCGGGATTGGCCGCTTCCAGACCGTCGGGGGTCTTGAGGTTGTCTTCAATGTGTGGGAACAGGGCCACCATCGGGATGCCGAGCTCGACCATCTCGCCGCAGAGCTTCAAAAGTTCATCGATCGAGAGGCGGTTGACGCCGGGCATCGTCGGAATCGGCGTGATCTTGTGCTCGCCTTCCTGCACGAACACCGGAAGGATGAGGTCGTTGACCGTGAGCACGTTTTCGCGCATCAGGCGGCGGGAAAAGTCGTCATGGCGCATGCGGCGCATGCGCACGAAGGGATACTGACCGAGGGTCTGCATTTTGTGTGCTTCCTGCAAAAAAGCAAGGCTGCCGTCAGGCCTGCGGGGCCGTCAGACGTCCTTGCGGATCGATCCAAGATAAAAGGCGCTGCTGCAGCTCTTCGACGCCTTCCTTTTTAAGGCCGGAGAAAAGCTGCACCTGCACGTGAGGGCCGATTGTCTCGGCGCGCGCACGCGCGGCGGCCAGAACCGAGGCGCGCTCGGCGCGCTTGATCTGGTCGCACTTGTTGATGAGCCAGAGCTGACGCACGTGGGTGCGGCTGCTGAAAAAGTCGATGAGCCACTCGTCGGCGGGCATGAAGGGGCGGCGGGCATCCATGACGATCACCACACCCGTCAGGCTCGGCCGATCGGCCAAATAACCGCCGATCAGGCGGCTCCAGGTCTGGCGCACTTCGGGCGCGGCCTTGGCGTAGCCGTAGCCGGGCAGGTCGACGAGGTGCGCGATCTGCTCGCGCTCCTTGCTCTCGGGAATCTTTCGCGAGAGCGTAAAGAAATTGATGAGCTGGGTGCGGCCCGGCGTCTTGGAGGCAAAGGCGAGTCTGCCCTGACGCGTGAGCACGTTGATCGTGGTGCTCTTGCCGGCGTTCGAGCGGCCGGCAAAGGCGATTTCGGGCAGGCCGGCGCCGGGCAGCTGAGCCACGGAGGCGGCCGATGTCAGAAAGCGTGCGGAGTCAAAAAGCGACATGGGTCACATCTCAAACAAAATCGGGGTCAATCTTAGTTTGAAAAACTGATCAAAGGGTTAAGCCTTATTGCGGCCGCGCCTTTTGGTCGGCTCGGGCAGCGTCGGAATGTCGGCGTTGTCGATGACGTCGATAAAGCCCCCGCCCAGGCACACATCGTCGCGGTAGAGCACGGCCGACTGGCCGGGCGTGGCCGCCCACTGCGGCTCGGGAAAGGCCAGGGTGACGCTGTCTGTATCCGCGGCGGTGATTTCGCAGGCGCCGTCGGGCGCGCGGTAGCGCGTTTTGACGGTGACGGGACTGCCCGCCTCGGGGGCGCGGCCGCTTACCCAGCTCGTGCGCACGGCCTTGAGCGTGTGCGTGTTGAGCCACGGATGCTCGTGCCCCTGCACGATCCACAGCGTGTTGCTCGCCAGGTCCTTGCGGGCCACAAACCAGGGCTCGCCGTTGCCGTCGCGGCTGCCGCCCACGCCGATGCCCTTGCGCTGGCCCAGGGTGTAAAAGCTCAGGCCCACATGCTCGCCCACAACCTTGCCCGTGTCTGTGCGGATGGGGCCGGGGTGCGTGGGAAGGTAGCGCGAGAGAAATTCGCGGAAAGGCCGCTCGCCGATAAAGCAGATGCCCGTGGAGTCCTTCTTGGCGGCCACCGACAAGTCGAGCATGCGCGCAATCTCACGCACCTTGGTTTTGGCAAGTTCCCCCACCGGGAAAATCGCCTTTTCGAGCTGCTTTTGGTTGAGGCGATGCAGAAAGTAACTCTGATCCTTACTCTCATCGAGGCCGCGCAAGAGCTCCACGCCATCGTCAGTGGCGCGCACCCGCGCGTAGTGGCCCGTGGCGATTTTGTCGGCCCCGAGCTGCATGGCGTAGTCCAAAAAGGCGTTGAACTTGATTTCGGAGTTGCACAGCACGTCGGGGTTGGGCGTGCGGCCGGCCTGATACTCGCGCAGGAATTCGGAGAAAACGCGCTCCTTGTATTCCTTGGCGAAGTTGACGGCTTCAAGGTCAATGCCGATCTTTTCGGCGGCGCTGGCCGCATCGAGAAAATCCTGACGGCTCGAGCAGTACTCGCTGTCGTCGTCGTCTTCCCAGTTTTTCATGAAAACGCCGGTGACGTCGTACCCCTGCTCCTTTAAAAGCCAGGCGCTGACGGCGCTGTCCACGCCGCCGCTCATGCCGAGCACCACTTTGACTGACATCGATAGTTCTCCGAAAAATCGCGGCAAAAAAAGAAAAACCGCGACCCGCGCGCGCCGCCCGTAAGCGGTGTGCGTTGGACCGCGGCGTGGGGTGCGGCGCCCGAGGGCCCCGCACCGGCCGCCATCAGGCGCAATTTTAATTGACGGTGTTCACGAGCGGCTGAACATCGGCCTGCGTGGCGTGGCACAGGGTGCACTGATGACGCGAGGGCGAGGTCACAAGCTTGCCGTCCACTTTGGTCCAGTGGGTGGCGGGCATGGCCGTGGGCGTGCCCTTGACCTTGGCCGCACCAATCTTGGCCTGATTGCCGTGGCACATCAGGCAGGGGTTGTTGTCGCGCGTGATCACGAAGTTGTCGATCGCGTGCGGGATCATCGCCGGAGCCCCGGGCTGGGTTTCACGGTAAAGGCCCGCATTTTCGCCGAAGGCCTTGGGCGTGGGCGTTTCAAAGGGGCTCGTCTTTTCCAGGCTCATCGCGTTGATGTCCAGGGGTTCGGACACGGCGCAGGCGGTGAAGGCCGCGGCGGCGGTAAGCGAGAGCATCGCGGTCAGAATCAGTTTTTTCATCACACATCTCCAATTTGCTTGTCTTGATGGGTTTGAGCGGGCTTGGCCTGAAAACGCGTCGCAAAGCGAATGGCGTTTTCCGGGCACACGGCGGCGCAGCGGCCGCAGTTGGTGCACTCACCCGAGGCGATGAAGCCGCGGGCGGCAGCCTGCTTGAAGTTCAGAACGTGAGGTTCGGGACACACGCGAAGGCAGTCGCCGCATTTGGTGCAGCGATCGTTGTCAAACAAGGGCTTGGTGACGCCGACCTTGCCCACGAGCGACCAGAAGGCGCCCAGGGGGCACAGATGGCCGCACCAGCCGCGTTCCAGAAGGATCAGATCCAGGGCAAAGACCCCGAAACCGGCCGCAACAAAGCCCGCGCCGACGCCCCAGACGATCTCGCGCCACAGGAAGGCCTGCGGGTTGATCCACTCAAAGGCGGCGGTGCCGGTGATGGCCGAGGCCGCCAGGGCGGCCACGGCCAGCGCATAGCGCGAGTTGCGCGACAGACGCAGGCTCGCGGCTGACAGACCCAGGGCCTTGCGCGAAGCGTAGGCCGCGTCGGTGACGATGTTCATCGGGCAGACCCAGGCGCAGAAGGCGCGCCCGCCCGCCAGGATATAGATCGCCAGCACGACGAGGGCGCCGGTGACCATCACCATCTCGGGCTTGTGGCCGGCGGCGAGCTTTTGCAGCAGCACGAAGGGGTCCGAGAGCGGGATGGTGCCCGCCAGCATCGAGCTCGTGAGCGTGCCGTTTAAAAGCGGCTCGCCCAAGAGCGTCCAGCCCAGACGCGCGGTGCCGATGAAAAGCGCCAGAATCGCCAGCTGCACGAAGCGGCGAACGAGACTGAGCAGGAGCATGCGCGACTTGATTTTCTGCGGCGAGAGGCTCGCCCGAGTGTTCTTTTGACTCACAGCGGATCCTCCATGTCGTTGAGAAAACCAAGGCCGCCGGGCTCGGTGACGTCCTGCGGCTTGACGCCGGGCTTGGGCGCGCCGGGGTGATGCGGCTGATCCTCGCCCCTCCAGCCGAGGCGATAGTGCTCGCCGATGCGGCCCAGATAGGTTTTGGGATCGATGATGTTGATCGCGGGGACCTGCGTGGGGCAGGCAAAGACGCACAGCCCGCAGCCCGTGCAGTGATCGGGATTGATCACGGGCACGAAGACGGCGTGTTTACTGAGCTCGCGCGGATGCGTTTTCAGGCTCAGAGCCTCATCGCGCAACGGACACTCGCGGTAACACACTTCGCAGCGCAGCCCCTGCCAGCTCAGGCACGAGTTCGGATCGATGGCCGCAATGCCCATGCGGGCGTCGCGGATGTTTTCGATCGTGCGGTCAAGAGCGCCCGAGGGGCAGATCTTGGCGCAGGGAATGTCCTCGCACATGTAGCAGGGAATCTTGCGCGGCTCGAAGTAGGGGGTGCCGTAGGGCGCCTTGGCCCCGAGCTGCGCGAGTTTGAGTGTGTCATACGGACAGGCTTTGACGCACAGGCCGCAGCGGATGCACTGGTCGAGGAAATCGTCCTTGGCTCCGGGGGGAAGCGGTTCGAACCCCTTGGAGCGGGCGGTGTCCACGAAGGCCGTCAGGCCCGCGCCGGCGGCGGCCGCCACGCCGACACCCTCAAGGAGGATGCTGATGGCCTGACGTCTGGTCGCTTTGATCGTCATCGTTATGTCGCGTTGAATGTTTGACAAGGGCTCGGCGCGTCCGGGTGCCCGCTAGGGCACTCGGACGGGCGGTGTCCCGAATCGCCGTTTAGGCCTTGACGACCTTGACGGCGGACTTCTTGTAGTCGGGTTCGGCCGAGATCGGATCGGTGGCGTCCACGCACAGCTTGTTGACCTGCACCGATTCGTCAAAGAAGGCCATCCAGACCGTGCCGCGCGGCATCTTCATGCGGCCCTGCGTTTCCACCAGAGCCTTGATCGAGCCGCGGCGGCTCGTGATCTGCGCCACGTCGTTGCGCTTGAGCCCGCGCTTGGCCGCGTCGTCCGGGTTCATGTACAGAACCGCCGAAGGCGCCGCACGGTGCAGTTCGGGCACGCGGCGGGTCATCGAGCCGGTGTGCCAGTGCTCGAGGATGCGGCCCGTGCAAAGCATCAGGTCATAGTTCGCATCGGGCTTTTCCACCGGTTCGGCAAACGGACGGAAGAAGATCTTGGCGCGGCCGGGCAGGGGCTTGGGCGTCTTGTCGGTGATGCCGTCGAGGTTGCCCGAGGGAATCGCCTTCATGAGCTTGCCGTAGAACTCGAAGTCGCCGTTTTTCACGTACGGGTCGTACTTGGCGTTGAAGCGGTACGTCGTAGGCTTGCCGTTGACCACGGGCCAAGTGAGGCCCCTGACGTCGGGCGCCTGGTATGTGTCGAAGTCGGCGAGGTCATGCCCGTTGCCGAGCGTGAACTTGCGGTATTCGCTAAAGAGCGCCTTTTCCGGGAACCAGTTAAGGCCCAGCGCCTTGGCCGTGCAGCACTCGGCGTTGGGGTACTTGGGATCGGGCCAGGGGCAGTTCTTGGCCTCTTCCATGCCGGCAAAGAGCACGTCAAAGAGGGTGGCGTTCGGGCTGATGCCCATGGCCTTGGCCTTATCCAGAACGCTCGGCAGGGTCTTCTTGCCGCCGGCGACCTTCTTTTCGCCCCAGCATTCGGAAATCTTGAAGCGCTTGGAGAACTCCATCATCATGGCGATGTCGCTCATGGTCTCGCCCACGGGCTCGACCATCTGCGCCCAGCCCTGGGTGCGGCGTTCGGCGTTGCCGTACAGCCCCCACTTTTCAAAGATCATGGCCGACGGAAGAATCAGGTCGGCGACCTTCGCCGAGAGCGTCGGGTAGACGTCCGCGACCACCACGAAGTTTTCGGGCTTGCGGGCGGCCTTGAGCCAGTGGTTCGAGTTGGGGGTCGACTGGAAGATGTTGACGACCTGCGTCCACATGAAGTTGATCGAGCCGTCTTCAAGGCCTCGCATCAGGCCCATAATGGGCTTACCGAGAACCGGGTTCAGGGTGTCTTCGGGCAAGTGCCAATGCTGCTCGGTGACCTTGCGGTGAGCGGCGTTGCCCACGAGCATGTCGGCGGGCAGACGGTGCGAGAACGCGCCGACTTCACGGGCCGAACCGCAGGCCGAGGGCTGACCGGTGAGCGAGAAGGCGCCGTTGCCCGGGCGACCCTGCTTGGCCGTCAGAAGATGCAGAGCGTAGATCTGTTCGTTGACCCACACGCCGCGCACGTGCTGATTGGCGCCCATGCACCAGAACGAGAGGATGTCGCGCTTGGCGTCGCAATAGATGTCGGCGAGCTCGACGAGCTTTTTCTTGAAGCTTTCGATCGACTCGTCGGGGTCACCCTTGGCCAGGTTGGCCACAAAGTCCAGGGTATAGGGTTCCAGACCCTTCTTGTAGTCTTCGAAGCTGATGTGCCAGTGGCCGCCGGCGGCCGCCACCTGCTTTTGCTCGACTTCGGTGCCGGCCTTACGGCGCTGGCCGATGGCTTCGGCCTGCGTCAGGATGATCTTCTTTTGCTTGGCCTGCGTATCCTTTTCGGCCTCAAAGGCGAACTTGTCGGTCGGACGCATGCCGTAGCCGATGTCCACGGTGCCCGTGGCAAAGACGCAGTGATCCTGCACGAACTTGCTGTCGTAGGCCTTGCGGCGGACGATTTCACGCGCCAGGTAATTGAGGATGGCCAGGTCCGTGTTGGGCTTGAAGATGATTTCAAGGTCGGCCATGCCCGACGAGAGGTTCGTGTGCGTGGTGAGGTTGACGATGCGCGTGGCCTTGTGCGTGAGCTTGCGGTCGGTGACGCGGCTCCAGAGCACGGGGTGCGCTTCGGCCATGTTGTTGCCCCAGAGCACCATGGCGTTGCACTTTTCGATGTCGTCATAGACGTTCATCGGTTCGTCCACACCGAAGGTCTGGTAAAAGCCCACCACGGCCGAGGCCATGCAAAGGCGGGCGTTGGGGTCGATGTTGTTGGAACGGAAACCGGCCTTGAGAAGCTTGGAGGCCGTGTAGGCTTCGGGAATCGTGTACTGGCCCGAGCCGACGATGGCCACGCCTTCGGGGCCCTTGGCCTCGTAGACGCGTCGGAACTGACGTTCCATTTCGTCGAACGCCGTCTTCCAGCTCACGGCCACGAACTTGCCGTTCTTGTCGAACTTGCCGTCCTTCATACGCATCAGCGGCTGCGTGAGGCGGTCCTGTCCGTAGAGAATCTTGGCGTTGAAGTAGCCCTTGATGCAGTTCAAACCGCGGTTGACGGGCGCGTCGGGATCGCCCTTGGTGGCGACGATGCGCCCGTTCATGGTGCCGACCTGCAGACCGCAGCCCGTACCGCAGAAGCGGCACACACCCTTGTGCCAGGTAATGCCCGCGTCAATGCTTTGGGCAGCCTGGGCGCAGGCCTGCGTGACGGGAAGTCCCACCGACATGGCGGCCGTGGCGGCAACGCCGGTCTTGATGAGATCGCGTCGTGAGATGGGGATGACTTTCTTATCTTGCATGTTTCCTCTCCTGGGCGGATAACAAAAGCTTGTCCGTCGCGAACGACGGGCTGTTTGAAAAGCGGAAAACGTCTTCGGCATTGGGACCGAAAACGGCAGAACTAAAGAAAGGAGATCAGTTTTCCATGGTGTCGGACTCGTCGCGGTGAACGACGAGGCTGACATCGGCCACACCGGGCAGTGTGCGGATGGTGTGGAAGCGATCGGTTTCAGCGTCAACCGTCGGCTCTTCGAGCACGACGACATAGCGGCCGCTGGCCTCGTGACGCTGATGCACGTCAACGTTGAGGCGGTCAAGTTCTTGGCCGACGGCCGCGAACTGTCCGGGTTGGCAGGTGACGATCAAACCGGAATAGAACATCGAAAATCTCTCCTAGACGGTCCGCTGTGTTTTTTGTGGGTGCAGACCTCCTTCAAATTTAATGATGCCGATGGGCCAAGTTTTTTTAAGACGACCCAAAACCTTGCGTCAAATCAAAGACTTTGTGGGTAATTGGCCTGAAGGGCGACTAGGCCAATCGGCCGAGGAGAGATCGGCCGTTGGAAGGACCAACGAAAAAAACGCAGCTCCGATGAACTGCGTTTCCCCCAAAAATGTTTAACGAGCCCGGGATTGCTCCCGGACCCGTTATCCCCTGTCCCAAAATTCTACAGGTGGATATTTTTTTCTTATCTAGTGATTAGATGTAGCCGTAGAGGAGGCCGAGGCACCAGCCGACGATCACGGCAGTGATCACACCAATCAAACCCGGAAGGATGAAGGAGTGGTTGATCACGAACTTGCCGATGTGGGTCGTGCCCGAGCGGTCGAACGTAATGGCGGCCAGGTCAGACGGATACGTCGGAAGGATGTAGTAACCGTAGGCGGCGGAGGCCATGGCCACGATCACTCCGGGGGGCGTGCCGATACCGATGGCAACCGGAACCACGATGGCCACGGCGGCGGCCTGCGAGTTCACGAGCTTGGACACGAGCAAAAGCACGATACCGAAGGTCCAGGGAGCCGTCTGCATCCAGCCGGTCAGAGCGGCCTTCAGGTCGGGCAGGTGGTTCGAGAACATCGTATCGGACATCCAGGCCACGCCGTAGACGGACACGATGGCGACCATACCGGCGTTGAACACGTTCGTCTTGTTGATCTTCTTGGCGCCGCAGAACATCACCATCAGGATGCCGGCCAGGAGCATGAACATCTGAATGACGAGGGTCATCGACAGACGCTTCTTACCGACCATCGGACGGAATTCCGGGAAGGAGCCGAGGATGGCAACCACAGCCACGGTGCACAGGAAGATCCACAGGCTGGCCCACTGACGGGTCGTGAACTTGACGCCGATCAGGGTGGTCGTTTCGCCGTAGACGTACTTGCGCTGTTCCGGATCAGCGATCAGGGCCTGGAACTTTTCGTCCTTGTCGAGGTCCTTGCCGCGGAACACGGAGAAGGTGCCGACCATGAACAGACCGACGAGAGCGGCCGGAATCACGATGGCGAACAGCTGCGGGAAGCTGAAGGGCTGACCACCGACGAGCTGGCCGTCAAGCAGAGCAACCATCGACACGGCGGCCACGGCGGCCGGCGAGCAGATCACGCCCATCTGAGCGGCGATCGTCGAAGCGGCCATCGGGCGTTCCGGACGGATGTTGTTCTTGATTGCCACGTCATAAATAATGGGCAGCATGGTGTAGACCACGTGGCCGGTACCGCAAAGAACCGTCAGGAACCAGCAAAGGTACGGAGCCAGGTAGCACACGAAGCGGGGGTGATTACGAAGAATCTTTTCCGCGACGGACAGCAGGCAGTCAAGGCCGCCCGCAGCCTGAAGGGTAGCGCCCGCGCAAACCACGGCCATAATGGTCAGGATCACGTCAACCGGGGGCTTACCGGGTTTGAGGCCGAAGCCGAAGATAAAGATGATGAGGCCGATACCGCCCATCAGACCGAGGGTCATACCGCCGCGAGGTGCGGCGTAGAACAAGCAGGCGAGCAGTACGAATAACTGCACCCAAAAGTCAAAACCAACCATTGTTTGTCTCCTAGATATTTTGGGACAACGCAATTATCCTCTTTGGGGGTACGTCTTTCATGTAAAGGTTGGGTATCTTTTGATCTTTGTCTAATTGTTAAGAAAAGTTTATTTGCAGCTCTCTCAGGCAAACCCTGAAAAATTGGGGTTAGCCCTAGAAAAGCCCTTATTCATCGGGGGGTCGATCGGCTCCAAGGTGTGCCCGATGCCTCCGCTTTTCGTCACGCTCAAACCAAAAAAAGCACCGAAAAATGTAACAGCCGGTGCTTTTTGCCCTCCGGATTGTTTTTTCGGAGGGCTTCGTTTGAAGTATCTCTAAGTGAGTATTTGCGGGCGTCTCCCTGTGTTTTCAGCGCTCAACCCCGTAAGGCCAAAAGAGAATCCCGCCGAATTCGATGAGGTTGGTGTAGCCGTAGGCCTCCAAGAGGTCCGCGGCGGTGACGCTGCGCACGCCGCTGCGGCAGTAAATGAGGTAAAGCGCGTCCTTATCGTCGAGGCACGCGGGCAGATTGCCCATGAGGATGTTGTCGAGCGGCACGTTGACGGCGCCCGCAATGTGCCCGAGCACAAATTCGTCGGGGCGGCGCACGTCAAGGATGGTGCAGCCCGGATGGGCGTCGATGATCGCTTTGGCCTCTTCGGGGCCGATTCGCCGGTAGGACATGATTGGGTGAAAACTTCGCTGCGAGGAAATCCCGTATTTTAACGGGCAACGAAAAGCCCGCGCTCATCGTTCGGACGGGCGCGGGCTGATCGGGCATCGGGGCGGCGGTAACCGCCCCGACGTCGGGAGAGTTAAGAGAGAATTACTTCTTGCAGGCTTCGCACTTGATTTCGGTGCGCGGCTTGAGCTGCTTGAAGAAGTCGTTGCCCTTGTCATCGACGAGGATGAAGGCCGGGAAGTCTTCGACTTCGATCTTGTAGACGGCTTCCATGCCGAGTTCGGGCCATTCGATGCATTCGATGCTCTTGATCGAGCTCGCGGACAGGACAGCGGCCACACCGCCGATCGTGCCCAGGTAGAAGCCGCCGTGCTTGTGGCAGGCGTCCGTGACGGCCTGGCTGCGGTTGCCCTTGGCGATCATCACGAGCGAGCCGCCGTTTTCCTGGAAGAGGTCAACGTACGGATCCATACGCTGAGCCGTCGTCGGGCCCATGGAGCCGCAGGCGTAGCCTTCGGGGGTCTTGGCCGGGCCTGCGTAAAGGATCGGGTGATCCTTGACGTACTGCGGCAGACCCTTGCCGGCTTCGATGAGTTCCTTCATGCGGGCGTGAGCGATGTCGCGCGCCACGATGATCGTGCCCTTGAGGTTGACGCGGGTCGAGACCGGGTACTTGGAGAGTTCCTTGCACACTTCGGCCATTGGACGGTTCAGATCGATGTTGATCTGGCCGCCTTCGCCCGGACGGCGCAGCTCTTCGGGGATGAGTTCGCCCGGGTTTGTGTCGAGTTTTTCGATCCACACGCCGTCCTTGTTGATCTTGGCCTTGATGTTGCGGTCGGCCGAGCAGCTTACGCCCATACCGACCGGGCAGCTGGCGCCGTGGCGGGGCAGACGGATCACGCGGATGTCGTGCGCCATGTACTTGCCGCCGAACTGAGCGCCCAGGCCGATGTTGCAGGCTTCTTCAAAGAGCTTGTTTTCGAGCTCGACGTCGCGGAAGGCGCGGCCCGTTTCGTCGCCCGTCGTGGGCAGCTCGTCGTAGTAGTGCGTGCTGGCGAGCTTGACGGTGAGCATCGTGCGTTCGGCCGTCGTGCCGCCAATCACGAAGGCGATGTGGTAGGGCGGGCAGGCGGCCGTGCCGAGCGTCTTCATCTTGTTGACGAGATAGGGCACGAGCGTGGCCGGATTCAAAATGGCCTTCGTTTCCTGGAAGAGGTAGGACTTGTTGGCCGAGCCGCCGCCCTTGACCACGCACAGGAACTTGTATTCGCCGCCTTCGCTGGCTTCAATGTCGATCTGAGCGGGCAGGTTGCAGCGGGTGTTCTTTTCTTCGTACATCGTCAGCGGGGCGTTCTGCGAATAACGCAGGGCGCACTGCGTGTAGGTGTCGTACACGCCGCGCGAGAGCGCTTCCTCATCGCAGAAACCCGTCCAAACGTTCTGGCCCTTTTCGCCGTGAATGATGGCCGTGCCCGTGTCCTGGCACAGCGGCAGGATGCCCTTGGCGGCCGATTCGGCGTTGCGCAGGAAGGTCAGGGCGACGTACTTGTCGTTTTCGCTGGCTTCGGGATCCTTGAGGATCTTGGCGACCTGTTCGTTGTGGGCGCGGCGCAGCAGGAAGTTGGCGTCGTGGAAGCACTGGCGCGACAGCAGCGTGAGCGCTTCGGGCTGGACCTTGACGATCTTGTGGCCTTCGAATTCACCTTCGGAGACATAGTCCTTGGTGAGCAGGTAGTACTCGGTCTTGTCCTGGCCGAGCTGGAACATCGGCGCATACTTGAATTCGGGGTTCTGAGCCATTTCGAAATCCTCTCCAGAGTTTTCTTTATTTGAATCATCTCGGTGCTTGTCGGCGGGGTCGCCGCGCACCTTTCGTTGACTGGAAAATTCTACTTCTTGAGTGATACTTCTTCGGGGGATTGGGAAGGTAAAGACAGGGGTTTGGTACCACCTAAGTCAAAGAAGTGCGCAGGAGCTCGGCGGCGGCTCTTCTTTTCATAGGTATTTACATTTACGACTTCAGTGGTATTGCATCTGACGGGGGGTAAAAAGGGCTTGCGGCAGTCGGGCTTTGTGCGGCGGCGCGGTCGGGGTATAGTGCCCCAAACCGCCGGCCGTCCCACGGTCGGGCGGCAGTCCAAATCCATTGCAATCAGGAGAAGCGCCGGGCAGGCCGGCGCCGTCAACGCCATGAAAAAATCCGGACTTCTTTTGCTGGCCGCTTTGCTGACCTTGCCGATGACGCAGGTCTGGGCCGAGGGCAACACGCGCATCGAATCGTTTTCCAAGGCCAAAAAGCTGCTCGAGCAGAAGGTCTATTTTGATCACCGTGAAACCTTTTACTGCCGCGCGCTCTTCAATCAGAAAAAGCAGGTGACCCTGCCCGAAGGCTTTACGACCGAAAAGCACGCCAAGCGTGCCGAGCGGGTGGAGTGGGAGCACGTGGTGCCCGCGGAAAACTTCGGCCGGGCCTTTCCCGAGTGGCGTGACGGAGCGCCCGAGTGCGTGCGCAGCAACGGCAAGCCCTTTAAGGGGCGCTCGTGCGCGGAAAAGGCCAACGAGGAATTCCGCTACATGCAGGCCGACATGTACAACCTGTACCCGGCCATCGGCGCGGTCAACGCCATGCGCACGAACTACCGCTACACGATGCTGCCGCAGGCCGCCTCGAGCTTCGGCACCTGCCCGATGAAGATCGAGGATCGCGCCGTCGAGCCGCCCGAGTACACGCGCGGGCCCATCGCCCGCACGATGCTCTACATGCAGGACTCCTACCCCAAGTACAAGATGTCGAGCGCGCAGCAAAAGCTCATGGACGCCTGGAACAAGATGTACGCGCCCGATCAATGGGAGTGCCTGCGCGCCGAGCGCATCCGCAGAATTCAGGGCAACGAAAACACCTTCGTGACCGAAGCCTGCCGCCGAGCCGGCCTCGATTAAACGGCCTTTTCCCTGTAGGTGACGTCAAGCCATCGCCCGAACTTGGTGCCCGTCTCGGCGATCGTGCCCGATCGGGAAAGTTCGGGCGAGCACGACGCCGTGATCGCCGCCATCGAATACGGCATCAAGCACCTGCAGGTGCACGACATTGTGGTGATGGGACACTCCAACTGCGGCGGCATCCACTGGCTTCTCAACATCGACAAGATCAATTCCGAGCGCTACGTGAATCGTTGGGTGAGTCTGGCCTGCCCGGCTGTCGCGCGCATCGAGCACGAAAATCCCAATCTGGAACCCGAAACCCGCGCCCGCTTGTGCGAAGAAGGCTCGGTGCTGCTTTCCATCGAAAACCTGCTCTCCTACGACTGAATCCACGAGGCGGTCGACAAGGGCACTCTGGCTCTGCACGCGGCCTATTACGACCTGCACGGCGCCTCGCTGCTGCTTTGGAACAGCCAAACGGAAGACTTTGAGGCCGTTGAGGGACCGAAGGCTTAAAAGCGCGTCTTTTGCAACGGACGGGCAAGGCGAAATTCAGGGTTTTTGCTTAATTCGGCTGTTGCAAAACGCAAAAGCATAAAAATAAAAATTCCTTCAAAATCAATTCTCGTATTTTGCAAAACACATTGTGTTTGCAAATCGTCTTGACTGCAAAAAGTCAAGAGAGTAGAGTGTCCGGACATTTCAAAAGAAGCCTTTTTGTCCGGGGCGCCCACAAGGCGGCCACGGCGAAAAACAAAGAAAAGGGAGTCCCTGATGTCCGACAACAACCGCATCATTATTTTTGACACCACGCTGCGCGACGGCGAACAGGCCTTACCTCAGAGCCTGTCGGCCAAGCAGAAGATCCAGATTGCCCTCGCTCTGGAAGAACTCGGCGTGGACGTGCTCGAAGCCGGTTTTCCGATCTCGTCCAAGGGCGACTTTGAGAGCGTCTCGCAGATCGCCGCGGCTCTGACGCGCACGATCCCCTGCGGTCTGGCCCGCTGCGTGGCCAAGGACATCGAAGCGGCGGGCGAAGCGCTGCGCCACGCCAAGCAGTTCCGCATCCACACCTTCATCGCCACGAGCACGATTCACGTGCGCGACAAGTTGCGCCGCAGCTTTGACGATGTGGTCGCGATGGCCCGCGCCTGCGTCAAGCAGGCCCGCGGCTACACGGACGACGTGGAATTTTCCTGCGAAGACGCCGGCCGCACGCCCATCGACGAGCTCTGCCGCATGGTGGAAGCGGCCATTGATGCGGGCGCCACGACGATCAACATTCCCGACACGGTCGGCTACACGCTGCCGACCGAATTCGGCGGCATCATCACCAACATCATGAACCGCGTGCCCAATATCGATAAGGCGGTGTTGTCGGTGCACTGCCACAACGACCTCGGGATGGCCACGGCCAATTCCCTGACGGCCGTGCAGATGGGCGCGCGTCAGATCGAGTGCTGCATGAACGGCTTGGGCGAGCGCGCGGGCAACACGTCGCTCGAAGAAGTCGCGGCGGCCCTTAACGTGCGCAACGGCTACTTCAATGGCATGAAGACCGGCATCGTGATGCAAAACATCGCCCGCACGTCGTCGCTTGTCGCCAAGATCTGCCACGAACCCGTGCCGCCGCACAAGGCGATCGTGGGCTCGAACGCCTTTGCCCACAGCTCGGGCATTCACCAGGACGGCGTGCTCAAGAACCGCCAGACCTACGAAATCCTCACGCCCGAGAGCGTGGGCTTTAAGGGCAACAACATGCGCATGACGGCGCGCTCGGGCCGCCACATGATCCGCACGTGCCTGGAAAACCTCGGCTACACGGACAAGGACTACAACCTCGACGAAATCTACGCGCGCTTTCTCAAGCTCGCCGACAAGAAGGGCCAGGTCTTTGACTACGACTTGGAAGCGCTTGTGTTCTTCACCAAGCAGGGCCAGAACGACGACGATGCGTACAAGCTCGATCGCCTCAACGTCATGAGCGGCAGCGGCGACATGACCGCCACGGCCACCGTGCGCCTTTTGGCCGGCAAGCGCACCCGCATCGACTCGTGCATCGGCAACGGCCCCGTGGACGCCGTCTACAACTGCATCACGCGTCTGACGGGCATCCGCTGCAAGCTCACGAGCTTTGAAATCACCGCCAACGGCGCGGGCATGGACGCCCTCGGTCAGGTCAACATCACGGTGGACTACAACGGCCGCATCTTCCACGGCATGGGTCTTTCCACCGACGTGATCGAATCGGCCGCCCTGGCGCTGCTGCACGCCATCAACAACATCGAGCGCACCAAGCGCATTCAGGAGCTGCGTGAGCCGCCCAAGAAGGTCGAAGAGCTGGTGCACGCCAACCAGCCCTAAGCGCTAGGCTCGGAAGAAAAACCAACGCCGTCGGTTCCGCAGTCGGAATCGGCGGCGTTTGTGTTCGGGCGTGCCTTAAAACTCAAAGGCGTAGAGCAGATCGAGCGCCTGATCGACGCCGCTGACGGCCTCAATGTAGAGTTTGGGAATGACGCGGTAGCGCAGCGTCAGGGTCGCCCGCGAGTCGAAGATCCCCACGCCGTATTTGACTTTCAGGCTCGGCAGCACGTAACCGGAAATCACGAGCTGGGAGCTGCCGTCCACCCCTTCGGTGCCACCGATGCGCTTAGCATGATGGCTCGCTCGCCGGAGTACGCCATCAAGCAGTCGCTCGACGTCGCCATCGGGCAGGACAAGAGCGAGGCCATGCTCGGGCAGGTCATGTACAGCCTTCTTGGAGACGGAGCCGCCGGTTCGTTTGAGTATTGGAGTCAGGATCACTATTTGCCTGCGGCCGCCAAGATTTCCGGGCAACGAATCTCAGATCTGTTTCGATCGATCAGTCAGGATCACATCGATTCGTACTTCAAGGACCGCTTCGAGCGCAGTCTCAAAGCCGATCCTGATTCCTTGCGCTACTGCGCCTTGGACAGCACCTCGGTGTCGTCGGCGAGCAATCCTCACAGGACGCCCCCGTGGTTGAGGGCAGCGTCGTCAGCCTGCCGCACAACTCGGTGCCCGAGATGCTGCGCAAGCTTGAGACCGTGCACATCTCACGTCGCAAGCCGACGGATCGATGGCTGGTGCACAAGGTGCCGCTCTTTTACGAAGAGTACCCGGGGTCCATCAATGATGTCAGCCA